>Ga0233423_10000335_pt1 | contig 25951 bp, 27 predicted proteins | sample Watercolumn_Mata_FD_180713 | JGI IMG/M metagenome (GOLD analysis project Ga0233423, IMG submission 180713) | Freshwater microbial communities from Lake Matano, South Sulawesi, Indonesia - Watercolumn_Matano_2014_112_MG | ecosystem: Environmental > Aquatic > Freshwater > Lake | place: Indonesia...
CCCTCCCCCAAACCCCCTCCCCCAACCCCGCAATGTTTTTTATAATTGGATTGAGCAAGGACTTTGATGGGGCGGGCCTCTGTGCCCGCCCTCGCGCAGCCATGTGTGGTTTGCTGGTGAGGTTCTTGTGGCAATAAGAGGAAAACCCGTGAAGATTTTCATAGAATTAACCGACGAACAGGCGAAAATCCTGCAAAACGCGGCGGACAGATTGGGGCTGAAACCGGAAGAATTGGCTCGGGCCAGCCTGGCGGATTTGATGGGCTTGCTGCAAGAGGATTTTCAGGAAGCCGCCGGCTATGTATTAAAGAAAAATGAGGAATTATATCGGTGGCTTAGTTGATAAGATATTAAACTCTCGACACCTGCCTCTTTTCCACCAACCCCTTATTGTTTTTTGTATTGCATTGGAATGAGACTGTTGGGGTGGGCCTCCGTGCCCCCCTCAGTCATCATTTTCTTTTTTTAACTGCTCACTGCTTACTGCTCACTGCTCACTTCCTCAAACGGCAGCAGCACTTCATCAATCGCCCGATCCAACAATTCCACATAGTGTTCAGTATCATAGCCGTCCAGCGTATCCAGAAAAGGCGCGGCCTGAACCCGGGTCTCCTTGGGGCCTTTCCGCTCCAGTTGCACGTAGCGCACCTTCTCCCCCGGCACCAGGTGGATGCCCGCAGCTTGTAATTGCCGGGCCGCCAACGCGGTGGCGGTGTCCACCCGGTACTCCTCCACGGGTTGCGACAGCACCCGGGTGATCACCAGATCCTGGGGCGTCAGGTCCCCTTCCCGGAGGCGCTGGCGAAAATCCGCGGCAATTCCCTCTAGCTCCTGCCGCAGTCGGGCCAAATCTGCGGCGTCCGCCGCGGTGGACAAAAGTTCCAGCAGTGTCTCCTGGGCCCGGCGCACGAAACGCGGCGTGTCCCGGCGGCGGCAGATGAGGCCCCGCACCTTTAGCTGGCCGTCCTCAAAGACCCCGAAGTAGCGGGTGGCTACGGGCCGCTGGGGATCCTGGCGGGAGGCCAGAAAGACGATCCAGCGATAAATCCCCTCCAGGGCCAGCTTGACGCCGGTGGCCCCGGAGACTTCCCGGCACAACTTCTCTAACTCCTCCTTGTTCACCCCCGTCTTCTTAATCCATAAGCAATCAGTAAGCCCGTGGAGCACCTGATACCCCGCGGCCTCGCAGATTTCCTTGGCGGTGAGCAGCTTGTCCCGGCCAAACGCGGTCACTGCTTCATGGGCTTCGATGCGCCCGAAGCGGGCGTTTTTATAACCCAGATACCCGAAGCAGGTGACCAGCATCCACTTCAGCGCGTTCTGCCGCTTCTTATAGTGCCTGGCATCCTCCGGCCTCACCTCCCGGGCCCGGGCCTTGAGATTTTCCCGTAAAATCAAAATAGGCCGGAGCGTCCGGGGCACCAACCCCTCCCGCCGCCGGCAGACGCGGTAGCCGGCCTCGGGAACGTGATTGTGGGGGGAGGGCCAGGGCTTTAATCCGGGGGAAAAAGGGGAAGAGGCGAAAAGGGGAATTAAATCTTCCCGACCCAGATTAATATCCACCACCCCCTTTTCCCCTTTTAACCTTTTAACCTTTTCCCCCTCTATCAATCCCCCGGCCCCCTCCCCCCCATCATTCCCCCCACAACACCCGCAATTCACCGTCTCCGGCGAAATATTGTGGATGGCCATGATGGTGGGGTACATGGACGCGAAATCCAGTTCCGCGGTCTGAAAATGCACGCCCGCCGGGGGCATGAAAGTCAGGCCGCCTTTGTCGATGATTAGCAGTTCTTCTGCGGACTTGAACCGTTCGGGTTCCCCTTTGCGCCAGGGAATGAGGATGCCGGCGGCCACGGCCTTCGCCAGTTGCATGGAAGTGATGAGCGTCCCGGGGCTGGTCCGGGCCGCCTGCTGCAAAGGCATTTGGCCCAGGCGGGCGATCTGCGCCAAGCCCTCCAGTCCCGCTTCCCGGAAAAAAAAGGAATTGCGCCGGTCCACGTGCCAGCGGCCGAAGAAGGGCGCGGACGCGCCCTGGTAGATGATCTGGCCGTAGGAAAAATAACTGCGGCCATTTTTGAACCGCCGGGGGACCGGCCCCGTTTCCCGGTCCAGGGGCAGGGGCGCTTGGTGCTGCTGGCTCCAGTGCCATAAAGGCGGAATAATCTCCTCATCCCCCCAATCGCTCAGCACCAGGTCCGGGTCCTGGCCTTGCAGCGCCCGGGCCAACTCCCGGATCAGGCCCGCCGCGTCCTGAGGTTCCAATTCCAGGCGCTGGCCTTCCCAGCCCACTACTAGACCGTTGCCCCTGTCCAGGGGAATGAGGTGGTCCCGGGTGAGCCCCAGGGTCATAACGCTTAAAGGCGGCAGAGAGAACTCCAACGCAAATTGCTCTTCCAGCGGAGAGACGTCCAGCAGCCGCCCGTCTCTTGCTTCCAGATCGTACCAGGCGCAGGGCCAGAGCTTGCGGCTATATAGATAATAGGCCGCCAGGTCCAGGTCGCAGTTGTACGCAGTCAGACCCTTCTGGGCCCCCAGCCAGCCCCGGAGCCGGGGCAGGTGGGCGTAGGATTTAAGCTCCAGGGCCAGGACCGGGATTTCCTCGCCGCTCCACAGGTCCCGGCCCCGGGTGGCATAAACCCAGCGCACCCACCCCCGGTTGACCCAGGCCCGGGCCAGGGCCTTAAGCTTAGCCTCCGGCCCGCCCAGATAGATGCAGTAAGGAAAGTCATCTTCCAGCCGCAACCGCAGGCCCTCCGCGGTGATAAACCACAAGACCATGCGGTCGTTCAAGGGATAAAGATCGAAGAGCCAGCCGGTGGTTTCCATGGGGCTTTCGAGGCAAGAGGATTATCGAGGGAGGGTGCTAACGCCAATTGCGGTCAAAAGATATCGTCGATCTGTCACTCGGAAGCAAACGAAGCTTCGTTGCGAATCTCGTAGTTCCTCATAAATAGTGTGATATAAACTGAACCCACTTTGGTGCCTGGTATTTTAAGTCCCCCTTTTCTCAAGGGGGATTTAGGGGGATTTTGTCCAGCGTGACGAACGTGGACCCTCTGCGCCCTGTCCTTCCAGGCTCCGCAAGCGCTCCTGAAGCGCGCTGAGGGCCTTCTCATGCTCCAAAAGCATGGACAGCAACATAGACTTCCAAAGGCCAGGGATTCGAGGCGTACACCCCGGCCTGGAGGTGCAGCCGGGCCAGTTCAAAGAGCCGGTCGAAGTGCGCCTGGTCCTCCTTGCGCAGCGCCCGGCGGAACTTAAGCCAGCGGCTCCGCTCCTCCTCCCATACATGACTGTAAGGTAAAACCGTCCGTCCCATGGTGTTTATTGAGTAGCCAGTAGCCAGTTGCCAGTTTTTGATCAGTTCCTTTCTGGCCCCTGACCCCTGCTTTTCTCACCCCGCCAGCAGCAGGAGCAGACCGGTTACCGCGATCATGGCCACGGTGCCCAGGAATTTCAAGATTTCCCGGGCATAGGTCAGCGCGTCTTCAGGGATGGCAGGAATTACCGCTGTCTTCTCCCCGGCAAGGACTTTTGGCAACGCATAGCTGGAAGCCTGTGACATCGGTCCTTTACTCCTCATCTCTGTATTCATCCCAGGGCTATCCCTAGGTGCAAGTCTTTTACTCTCTCCTTTGTCATTCTGAGCGCAGAAGAACCTAAAATGTTATGTAAAAATAGATTCTTGTATGTCAGTTCCATGTTTGTCTGAGCCTGGTTAAATGTTCCGGACTTGCAAGGGCGGGGTTAACCCCATCCCTGTGGTCCTCCGGCCCTTCTCCGAAATTACCTACCACCTCTACCAGCAGCGCCAGCATCCGCCCGAACCGGCGGTTGGTCGCGCCTCTGGGCAGCAATGGCTGCAACAGCAGAATTGGTGCCCGGGCCTTGATCAGGCCGAGGGTGTCCACCATTTCCTGGAAGAGGCGGCGGCGTTCCCTTAAAGGCACCTGTTCATCGTAAAACAAACTCACCGGCCCCAGAAGCAGCGCCAGGCCGCCGGGGGTCAGCTCTTTGGCCAGTTCCTCCTGGAGCAGCCGCACCAGTTGGTGAGAGGTGAAGGCCCGGGCCACCCGCACCCGGGAGAGGGACTCTTTATGGTCCAGGCCCCGGGTCCGGGCCTCCCGCACCAACTGGTAGGGATCGAAGCGGTTGGCCGCGTCCACCACAAACACGGGAGCGCCCCGGGCCACGCCCCAGGCCGCGGCCGCGGCGGCCAGGGGCCGCAGCGGCTCGCCCCACAGGAGCGCGGCCCGTCCCGGCCTCAAAGGGGCCAACCAGCGGCTCAAGGCTTTCATCTGGACCCCTTCTCCAGGCTGCGGTACACGCCCGCCACCTTCCCCAAAATCTGCACCATCTCTTCGGCTTCCTGGGGAGAGAAGCGCAGCGGGGTAAAATCCGGGTTGTCCCCCTTGAGGACCAACCCCCCGGCCTCCTGGTAGACCCGCTTCAGGGTGGCCTCTTCGCCCACCAGCACCACCGCGATCTCCCCCCGCTCCACCCGGCGCTGCACCCGCACCATCACCAGGTCATCGGGGAGAATCAGGGGCGCCATGGACTCGCCGCTCACCTTCAGGAGAAAGACCTCCTCTCCCCGGACCCAGGCCCGGGGCAGCGGCAGGGTGTCCTCCACGTTCTCTTCGGCCAGGAGCGGCTGGCCCGCGGCGATGCGGCCCAAGACCGGCACCTCCACCACCTGGCCCGGTCCCCTAAGCGACAGGACCAGCCCCCGGGACAGGCCCGGCTCCCGGCGGAGATGTCCCTTCCGCTTCAGGGCCTCCAGGTGGTCGGCCGCGGCCCGGGGCTGAATCCCGAAGTAGGCCGCTACCTCCCGCACCGTGGGGGGATACCCCTGGCGGGCGAAAAACTCTTCCACAAAATCCAACACCGCTTGCTGTTTTTCCGTTAAGGGCTTCATGGCTCCTATATACTATACAAATATATACGTGTCAAGAGAATAGTGATAAAATTTTGAGGGCAGGCTCCGGAGGAAAAGCTGTCAGCTTTCAGCGGTCAGCGGTCAGCTTAATAAAAGAAAGAGTTGAGTTGCATAGTCATGTAGGGTGCGTCTCACGCACCAAAAACGGCTTTCGGACAACCTATCGGTCTTTTCAATAGATTTAATTCTAACATCTATATTATAAAATTAATCCAAAGCAAACTTCAGGGACAATCAGCTTCCGTTCGGGGGTGGGGTTTATATAAATACAGGATAATCATGGATGATAAAAGATATATGGAGGTTTTAAAATGCTATCACACAGTGTACCTCTCAATACCATAATTCATGAGAATTTTTCTTTAATTATGACATATGCCTTTTCACAACCAGCTTTATCAAAGATGTTTCAGGATAAATTTGTAGGAGAATGGAAATATCTTGTTAAAGCTTGCTTTGAGACATCAAAAACGCGTGCTAACCGTGCGCTTATTGAGTTAGCTATTCTATTAAGACTCCTTGATGATAAACAGGGGCTTGACAAATATGATAAGGCTGTCAATACACCTCCAATTGGTAAAATAATTATGCAGAATGACACAGAAATCCCTATATATTTGCGGGATATGACAAATAAAATAATACATCCATCAGAATTAGAATGGGGTTTTTCTGACCCAGATAATCCTATAATAATATGTCTTTGTGACGACTCAAAATCAAAATGGAAAAGAGCTGAAATTCCAATGATAGATTTTGCATTTTATTGTAGCAGAATTATGGCTTAGGAAAGCTAATGTGAACCCTGGGGTGCGTCTCACGCCAAAGACAGCGCGTAAGATGCGCCCTACAAAGCTAAAACAAGCTGAAAGCTGATCGCTGCAAGCTGACAGCTATCTCCCTTGCCTTCCCATCGGCCTCCTGCTATTTTGCAAGATTATGGATGAAAAACGCGAACTGCGCGGCCCCTCCCGCCGGGCCCAAGAGATCACTCCCTTCCTGGTAATGGACATCCTGGAGCGGGCCAAGGAGCTGGAGCGCCGGGGTGAGCACATCATCCACCTGGAGATCGGCGAACCGGATTTCGCCACTCCTCAGGCGGTTAAGGACGCGGCCTTCCGGTCCCTGGCGGACGGCGAGACCCAGTACACCCATTCTCAGGGGCTCATCGAACTGCGGGAGGTTTTGTGCCAGCATTATCGTGAAAAATACGGGGTAAAGCTCACGCCGGAGCAGTTCATCGTCACTTCCGGCACCTCCCCGGCCATGCTCCTGATCTTCGCCGGGCTGCTGGACCCCGGCGACGAAGTGTTGCTGACCGACCCCCATTACGCCTGTTATCCCAACATGCTGCGGCTGGTGGAGGCCCAACCCCGCTACGTGCGGGTCCGGGAGGAAGACGGCTTCCAGTTCCGGCCCGATGAATTGGGCCCTTATTTAACACCCCGCACCAAGGCGATGATTATCAATTCGCCGTCTAATCCCGCGGGCACCCTGCTGGCGAAAGAAGAACTAGCCGCGCTGGCCCGGTTGGGACCCTTCATCGTCTCCGACGAGATTTATCACGGCCTGGTCTATGAGGGTAAAGAACACACCATCCTGGAGTTCACCGACCGGGCCCTGGTGATCAACGGCTTTTCCAAGCTCTACGCCATGACCGGCTGGCGGTTGGGCTATCTCATCGCGCCTCCGGATTTCGTGCGCCCCTTGCAGAAACTGATGCAGAATTTCTTTATTTCCGCCAACCCCTTTGTGCAGCGCGCCGGCATCGCCGCCCTCACCCAAACGGGACCGGAGGTGGAAAAGATGCGGTCCACTTACGATGAGCGGCGGCGTTTTTTGCTGGCGGGCCTGGAGAAGCTGGAGTTTCATATCCCGGTCACCCCCACCGGTGCGTTTTATGTCTTTGTCAACGCCCGGCATCTCTCCAGCGACTCCTATGCCCTGGCCTTTGATATTCTGGAAAAGGCCAAAGTGGGAGTGACTCCCGGCATCGACTTCGGCGATGGCGGTGAGGGTTTCCTAAGGCTCTCCTACGCCAATTCCCTGGAAAACCTGGAAGAAGCGCTCAGGCGGCTGGAAAAATATCTGGCGGACCGCAGGGCTTGAAACCCGCGGCCTGTCTGGGCTTATCAATTTGATAAGCGAATTCTCATTTTTTTGCCCTTCCTCTCAAGTTTAGATTTTCCTGGTCGGCCAAACCGGGCCTCTGCCGCGGCAAACTCAATTGATTCCAGCCTCCTTCTCTCAAAATAAAATTAGGGATAAGTCCAAGATTTTAAGCCTCATCAAAAGCATTTTTGAGAGCTTTTTATTATTTAATAATATTCATAGCTTATAAATATTTTTATGGATCTGGCATTTGGCAAGACTGATGCATTAATAAAAAGCAATCGCCTTTGGCGAGTCACTCAATCGAGATCAGGAGAAATGAAAGAAAATGAAAAAAGTTGTCTGCACCTTAACCGCTGTGGCTTTTGCTTTGGGTCTGGCCGGCGCTTCCATGGCGCAATCCGTGGCCAAAGACGCGGATAAACCCGCAGCGAAAACGGAAGTTAAAGTGACCCAGTCCCAGGCGGACCCCAAGGCTGCCAAGCCCGGTGAAGCCGCCAAACCTGCGGCCAAGGAAGAAGTCAAACCCGGTGAAACCAAACCCGTGACCAAGGAAGAGGTCAAACCCGGCGAAAAAGCTAAACCCGTGACCAAGGACGTGCCCAAGGCCGGGGAAAAAGAAAAGGCCAAGGCCGGGGAAAAGGACAAGGGCAAAGATCCCTTGAAGAAGACCACCGTCCCCGAAAAGAAGGTGGAAAAGAAGTCTGAGCATCCGGTGGAAAAACCGGTGAAGTAAGAGAAGAAGCTGCAAGCTGCAAATCTAACATTCACCGTTTATCCCGGATCACCGCCTGATTAACCGCGGCTGCATCCGGGAAAACAAAAACCGGGCAGGAATCCTGCCCGGTTTTTTTTATGACTGAAAAGAGAAAATCAAAACTGGTTAGTTATCAGACCCCGAGAATTCAATCATCCCATATCAAAATTAAAAGCAAAACTCCTGGTGGCACAGGCTTCCAGCCTGTGCTCATACACCCCTCTCATAAAACCAGGGATATTCCTCAGGTTCCAAGTCCCATCCCTCTTTTGAGGGGTTGTCTCTGATATATTCCCATGTTTCCAAAAACTCTCTCTCCTCCCGGACAATGCGGTCATAACGCTCATCCTGCCACAAAACTCCAGAATATCCGCCAAGCCGGTTAATTTTTTGGGAACTGAAGCTTTTAACACTATGAAGGATTTCGCCCAGATCGAAGACTCCTTCTTCACATTTGGAAAGAGTCCGGGCCAGGACGTGCACATGGTCTTTTAAAACCACCGCAGTATAAATCTTCCATTTCGAATCATCCCAATGACGCAAGGCCTCCATCACAATAGTACGATCTTCCGGATTTAAAGTTCGTCCCTGCTTGCAGCGCCAGGTAAGAAAGTACACTCTTCCCTGCTCTTGCCAGTGCGGTAAATTCCTTCGGGTAATTTGGAAAGATTGCACAGGCTGGAAGCCTGTGCCACCAGGAGTTTCTGCTTTTTTTGAACTTTTTGCTTTATCTAAGCTTTTTGGTTTTTGTGGCCTCATTTGTTTACTTTCCCAGCAGAGCCGCGGCTTGTTTGGCGAAGTAAGTTAGTATCAAATCTGCGCCGGCCCGCTTGATGGAGAGGAGCGATTCCAACATTACTGCGTTCTCATCCAGCCAGCCTTTTTGGGACGCGGCCTTGATCATGGCGTATTCGCCGCTCACCTGGTACGCGGCCAGGGGCAGATCGAACTCCGGGCGCAGGCGGGCTAAAATATCCAGATAAGGCATCGCGGGTTTGACCATAAGGATATCCGCGCCTTCTTCCACATCCAGGGCCGCCTCCCGGATGGCCTCCCGGGCGTTGGCCGGGTCCATCTGGTAGGAACGCCGGTCCCCGAACTGGGGCGCGGACTCCGCCGCGTCCCGAAAAGGCCCATAGAAACTGGACGCGTATTTGACGGCATAGGAGAGAATGGCCGTCATTTCCAGGCCCGTTTCATCCAGGGCCTCCCGAATGGCACCCACCCGGCCGTCCATCATATCCGAGGGAGCGACGATGTCCGCGCCCGCCTGGGCGTGGGACACCGCCACCTGGGCCAAGACCTCCAGGGTGGCGTCGTTGTCCACCTCCCCGCCCTTTCGCAGCAGTCCGCAGTGTCCGTGGCTGGTGTAGCCGCAAAGGCAGACGTCGGTGATCACCACCAGGTTAGGCGTTTGCTTCTTGAGTTGGCGCACCGCCTGCTGCACCGCTCCCTTGGGGGACGCGGCCTCGCTGCCGGTTTCATCCTTTTTCTGGGGCAACCCGAAGAGCAACACCGCGGGAATTCCCAGGTCCGCCACGGCCTTGGCCTCTTCCGCCAGTTTCTCCCCGGACAGGCGGAAGACCCCGGGCATGGAGGGGACTTCCTGGCGCACGCCTTTTCCCGGGGTCACGAACATGGGATAGATGAGGTCCTCCCGCCGCAGCCGGGTCTCCTGGACCATGCGCCGCAAAGTTTCCGACCTTCTGAGCCGCCGGGGCCGAAATACCGATTCCATATCTGCCGCCTTTCCCGTCTAAAATTAGGTACATTGTGGTGGGTATTGGTTAATCAATTGTTACCCAGCGTGGAAGCCCTGTCAAGAAGCGCGGCCCTCTCTGTGCCTTCCTTAATGATGGGGCACACCCTTGGCCGCGCCCGCTTTTCGTTTGACAAATTATGAGTTTTTTCTTTATAAGGAACTATTCTCAAAATTCCTGCTATCCAGGGGGAAGGCATGACCTAGGGAGGAAACTCCCTGACTCGCCGGACATTTCCCATCCAAGGAGGGGCGCCCATGAGACGGGATCTCTTGATCCAGAACCCGCGGCCGGACGGCTATCACCTGATGATGGAGCTTTTCGGCTGCGATTCGGAGAAGATCAATTCCCGCAAGTTTCTCCATCTTCTCGTCAAAACCGCGGTCAAGAAGGCCGGTCTCACCAACCTGGGTTCCCGGTTTCACCAGTTCGACCCCCACGGGGTCACCGGTTTCACCCTCCTGGCCCAATCCCACATATCTCTCCATTCCTGGCCGGAATACGGCTACCTGGTCCTGGACATTTTCACTTGCGGCGACCAGAAACAAGCGGATTCTCTGGCCGACGAGTTCCTCATAAGGTTGCGCCCGTCTCGTGTCAACCGCCAGGTGGTGCGCAAGGGCTTTCAATTTTTCCGGGAATAATTAGACCCTGCTCAGGCAGCCGCGGAAGTCAAAAGGGTTGACTGCTCTTCCGGGGATGGCATAATAATGCCTTGATGCCCCTGAGAAGAGGATTATTGCGCGTGATGAACCTGAAGCTCTGGCCGGCTCTGTTGCTCCTGGCAACTTTGGCCGGCTGCCTGGGCGCGCCGGTGGCGCCCGTGACCGAAACCCCGCCCCCGCCCGCGCCTACCACGGGGGGCGGATCCGACCAGGTTATCCTGGAGGAGGCGCTGCGAGGCCGGGCCCTGGGCAACGCGGAGGTGGCGGGGCTGAGCGACCGTCTGTTGACTGAAGGAAATCCCGCGCTCAACGATCAGACGACCATGGCCAGATTGGAGATTTTGCTCCTGAAGGCTTTAAAAAACCAGGACAAGGCCCATCGTCCCACCCTGCTCCGCAACCTGGGGATTATTCATTACCATCAGGGCCAATACAAAAAGGCACGCCAGGAACTGCAGCATTCCAATGAATTATTTCCCCGGGATCCCCGAACCCATTTTTATCTGGCCCGGCTTTTCACCCAACAGGGGGAAATCTACCAGAAGCAAGGCAAAAAGAGCCTGGCCAAACAGCAATTCAAGCGGGCCGCCATTGAAATGGAGATGGCCCGCAAACTGGCCCCCGGCAATCCTACTTACCGCCAGGATCTGCAACAGACCATCCGGCAAGAGCAAGGGAAATGAAGATTTCCTGCCCCTATTGCGGCAATGACACTGATTTCTACGAAGTGGCCGAAGGGGTCACCATCACCACTTTTTATGTACAGAACGAAGACGGCAGCTTCTCCGCGGTGAGCGACGACTCGGAAATTCAGGGGGAAGTGCGCCTCTTCTGCGGCGAATGCCACAAGGAATTAAAAGAATACCACAGCCATTTCATTGACATGCTCTTTTAATAACTACCGCTTAATTTATCCTCCTCCTATCGCCGCTTCTCTCAAATTACAGATAATTGGCAAGGTATATGGAACTAAGCAAAGCTTCATTAAGTTGATCGAGAGAGCCTTTCAGAATAGAGACTTATGTCCAGATCTGAAAATGCGCGAAGGTGAGATTCCCCCGGGCTACTCGATTCGGTCATTTCGCTTTTTGGCCGTTACCCAATAGAGGTCGCACGGTCATAGCTCATCAATGCCGGCGCGAAAACTGACTTATAGAAAACAGCGACACACGTGGTTGCGCATCCGTTGCATTTGCCGCGTTAGGCCAACGCTGGGTTAGCAACCCTGGCAACGGACATGGCCTATTTTTCAGTTAGACACTCGATGATTCTCTGATGGTCTTTTCCGCCGGCTTCGTTCCAGAGGTTGCCTTGCCGAGAACATATCCTGCAATGGCTGCCAATATTGTTGAAATGTCTTTTCCTTCAAGGGTCCCGAGAATTCCGAGAATTAGCAACGTAAATATTATTACGATCACTGTACTAAATTCAAGAAGGAAGGCCCATCCTCCGCCGAGCAAAGAGATGTCTATAGAGCTTGGGATCTTCTTTTTTGCGAGCTCTAAAGCGTTCGCTTCAGCTTGTTGTCGGAGTGCCTCATATCTGACTCTTTCCTCGAACTCCCATTTCTTGAATTCGGCTACCGTCTGAAGACGTTTTTCTTCGCGTTTTTCTCGGGCTACCTTCTCCTCTGGTTTCTCATCCTTCGGGACCCATTCTGGGGAACTCATTGCATTATCGTATTTCTCAGATTCCCACAGTCGCGCAGTACTCCCATACCCATCTGGCGGAGGGTCGCGAGGGTCGAGTGGACCTTCCATTGCCCTGTCATGTAATTCGCGGAGGAGAACTTTCAGCTCCTGCTGCCTTGCCCCGTCGATCAGTGAATCGCGAAGATAGGCTGTTGTTTGAAGTCGGCGGCCAAAGAAAAAGACCATCCATATGCATAACAAACATGTTAGCAGCACAAGAACGGTCAAGAAACTTGGATCAATCTTGAGTATCTCCATAGGACCCCCTTGTAAGTGACGCTTCTATCGCGCGCGCGAAATAAGGGCTTTATAGCCTAACAATCAAGTTAACTTGCGAGCAACCGCAGGCCCAGACTTTGGACCACCTGGACTCATTCTTTTAAGCTAAACGTATTCATTACAGAGGGCAAAATCAACTTGTAGAAAATTTGTTTCATAGCTAGTGCGCCTCATCTCATAGGTTCTGGATAAAAGCAATGGTGCTGGGAAGATTGATCTATCGCGGACATAATGGATCAATGAGTTTGACGAAATTGAACCTATAGCCTGAATCATGGATAGCTGATCACTGCTATTTATTAACAATTTTATGAGCCTAGAAAATATTCTGATATTGTCTGAAAGGCGCAGATTACTCATGACGAATCAGAGAAAACTGCAATGCGGGTGGGGGGACGGGAAAACTCCGGAAAATCTTCTTTCCGATCTATCAGCCCTTCTTCATTACCTGTTTCTCTTTCTGACTGCGGGCATACAAGGCCATATATTCTTCCTGCACCGATTTGGCCTCTTTTTCAGCCTCCTCCAGCCGTTGCTCCAGTTCCTTGATGATCTTGGATTTTTCTTTATATTCTTGGGAAGGCTCTCCCAGTTTGGCCTCCAGTTCTTCCTTGGCCGACGTCAGTTTCTCGATCTGCTCCCGCATTTCCCCGATATCCGCCAGGAGCTTGTTCTTCTCCTTTTGCAAAGATTCCACCTGGGCCTTGAGCAGGAGGTTTTGCTTTTCCATAGGCATATCGTCGGTTATGACATCACCGCCTCTGCCGCCTATAATAAGAAAGCGAAGCGCTGGGGGCCGGAAGAGATAGGCGATGGTGAGCAATACCATCATTACGGCCACCAGGCCCAGGCCCGCTGCCAGGAGCAGCTTGCGATGGCGGGAAAGGAAGCCGGTGGAGCCTGGGGATGAAGCTGCAGCCTGGCCTTTCGGCCCGATTTCCGCGGCTGCGGCCTGGTTCTTTGCCCCTGGAGCCGCTGCCGCGGCCGCGCTGGTGGATCCCCCAGCCGCGGACGCGGCCGTGGGCGATAAATTCACCTGCAACGCGGCTGGCCGCAGAAACAAGGGCCTGCCGGAAGCCGTAACCCCGGTAAGCTCCAGGCCCACCCAGCAAGCTCCGGAAAGGTTCGGAGGCAGGGCAAACCGGATGCTGCTTCCCGGCTGGGGTTGCACAAACTTGCCTGCAATCCCTCCGGCCGGGTCGCTGATGTTAATCCAACCCGCCAATTGGGAGGCTTTTCGATCCGGGCTAGGCTTGAATTCCACTTGTCCGGGCTCGCCGGTGCCAGCCTGCCCCTTATACCAGGGATGGGTAACTTTTAGAGAAATATTGCGTTCCCGCTGGAAGGTCTTGCCCAGAGCCTTGATCTTCAGGTTCCAGACACCGGGGGCGCCGAACGCGGGGAACCTGGCCAGGCGCGTGCCTGCCGGCCAAAGTTCTTTCTGGTCCGCGGGCGGGTTTCCCAGGGGCAATTGTACCGGTTTTCCCCCTTCCGCCTGCAGCTCCGCGGTAAAAACCGTTTGATTCGTAACTTCCGGAAGGGTCACGGCCTGGCCTTTGTTGACCAACAAGGCCCCGGTTATGAGTGCTTCATCCGCGCCGGCCTCTTCAGGCAGATGGGGACACTCCAGCTTCAAATCCGTCAAGAGAATGACCCGGCCGTCTCCTTCTTTGTGGCCGGACACGGTCCAATTGCCCGGCTCCGGCTTGGGAAGGGTCACCATGTCGAACGTGGGCGCGGAAAACCAGCGGATCCCCTTGCTGGCCGGGCCCAGCTTCTGTCCCTTGGGGGTTGACAGAACCACTGGTTTCCCTTGACTGGCCCGGGTGGCCACCAGAATCGCTTCCTGTACCTGGGAATCGATGAGGAATTGGTTGCCCACCAGGGGGGCCACTTGCGGGCCCTTGAGGTCTTCATAAAATTTGGTGAAAGCCTGGTGCACCTCGTCGGCCTTGGGGATCAGCAGAAACCGTCCCCCGGTTTGCTCGGCCAGGGTTTTCAGCAAGGCCTGGTCGCTGGCCTCAGTAAAAGCCACGGTATAGATGGGGATGCCGGCTTTCTTGTAGGCCGGGATAATTTCCTGGTGCAGCCGCTCCACAAATGCCTTAGAGTTACCTTTAAGGGGATCGATGTCCATCTGCCCATCGGTAATGAGCAGCAGGGCGCGTTTGGTCTGCTCCTGGGGGCCGAAGGCCTTCAAGGCTTCCGCGGTGACCTGATGGATATCCGTCCACAGACCCTGGGGTTGGAGGCGGAACAATTCCTGGAATCCCTTGCGCCGCTGCGCGGGGGTTAGTGGACCCCGGGGCAGCCGGGTGAGGGTCACATCCTCAAAGGTCAGAATTCCCAAGCTGTCTTTTTCGTCCAGGAGTTCCACCATGATCTGCGCGGCTTTGGGCAGGAGGCGCAGAGGGTCGGTGGTCTTCATGGACCCGGAGATGTCCAGGGCCATAATGAGCTGGACTTCCCGAGCCTCTCCCACCCGGGGGCCTAAAGCCAGGGCCAGTACCCCGACAACGAGGAGAATGACAATATTTTTGGCTAGCCGCAACATTCTTGTTACATTGCCTGCCAGGGCAGGTCCGGCCGCGGCGGCTCCCTCCCTGGAGCCTGCCCGCGGCGGCTGCGCCCTGCAAAAAAAGGCTTCCATTTTCTTATATCGAATAAATAGAAAATTTTCTTAAGGCGTTAATGTAAAATTTTCACATGCTTCCAGCCAATAAGGAGCAGTTGGGGGCTTTTCTCAACCTCCGGATTCCACCTAAAGGCATCATCAACTTATGAATAAATTTATCCTTTTAACCGAAGACCGAGGACCGAAGACCGAAGGCGGTATTTAACATGCCGGAACTGCCGGAAGTGGAAGTCATCCGCCGGGGCCTGGCCCCCCGGGTCCTGGGCCGCCGTATTCTAAGGGTGGCCGTGGGAGAGAAACGCCTGCGCCAGGAGTCTTCGCCCGAGGAATTGCAGCAATGGCTGCCGGGGTGCGCCATCCTCGATCTGGAACGCCGGGGGAAATATCTGCTTTTTCACCTGGAAGGCGGGGTGACCCTGCTCCTGCACCTGGGGATGACCGGACGCTTGCTGCTGCTGCCCCGCCACTCACCTCCCCGGCCCCACGTACATCTGATTCTCGAAATGGAAAACGGCCTGGACCTGGCCTTCCAGGACGTGCGCCGCTTCGGCCAGGCCCTGGTCTTTCCGCCGGGGGTGGAGCCGGACCCCTTGACCCAAGTGGGTAAAGAACCTTTCTCCAAGCAGGTGACCCCGGCCTGGCTGGCGGACGCGGCCCGGGGCCGCTCCCGGGGGTTAAAAAATTTCCTGATGGATGGCCGCATCCTGGCCGGCATCGGCAATATTTACGCCAGCGAGATCCTCTTTGCCGCCCGGCTCCATCCCGCCATGCCTACGGGTCTTTTATCGTTAAAAGATTGGGCCAGGGTGCTCAAAGAAACCCGCCGTATCCTGACCGCGGCCATCGACAAGGGCGGCACCACGGTATCCGATTACCTGAACAGCCGGGGGGAAACCGGCCTTTTCCAATTGGAACTTAAGGTTTATGGCCGGGAAGGGGAATCTTGCGATAAATGCGGCCAAGTTGTCGTCCGCGTCTCCCAGGGAGGCCGCAGCACTTTTTTCTGCCCCCAGTGCCAGAAAGAAAGATAAATCTCACGCAAAGACGCAAAGGCGCAAAGTAAGACGCAAATATATCTCAAATTCTCGTTCCCAAGCTCCGCTTGGGAACGCATTTTTCGCCGCAGCTCTGCTGCGGCACCTTTTATCACTTTGTGGGTTTTTCTTCTGGCTTTTTTGGAAATTTAGGTTAAATTATTAAATTCGATAACATAACCACAGCCTTAAAGCGGCCCGACGCTTCTTGATGGGCTTATTTCGGGCAGCAGGAGATAAACCGGACCATGAAAAAAGACATCCATCCCGCTTACATCCAGGCCAACGTCCGCTGCGCCTGCGGCAACGAGTTTTCCACCGGCTCCACCAAGGAAAAGATCCGGGTGGAAATCTGCTCCAAGTGCCATCCTTTCTTCACCGGCAAACAAAAGCTCATCGACACCGCGGGCCGGGTGGAGCGCTTCCGCCGCAAATACGCCCACCTGGAAGAAAAGAACCAGGCTGCCGAACCCGCTGAATGAACCACCCGGAACCTTCCTTGCCGGTGGGAGGCCAGGCCGTGCTGGAGGGAGTGATGATGCGCTCCCCCCAGGCCCTGGCCATCGCCGTACGGCGGCCCGACGGCACCGTCCTGCTCAAGGACGAACCTTACACCAGCCTGGCGGCTCGCTATCCCCTGCTTAAGCGCCCGTTCTTCCGGGGCCCGGTGGTCCTCCTGGAGGCCCTGGTCACCGGCATCCGGGCCTTGAGCTTTTCCGCCCAGATAGCCACGGAAGAAGAAGAACACTCCCTGGGCTGGGGCAGCATCGCCCTCACCATGGCCGGGGCCTTTCTCCTGGCCTTTCTCCTTTTCGGGTTTCTCCCCCATTATTTGAGCAGCCTGGCCGGTTACTTATTCGGCCGCGCCCTGACCCCGGCGGAATTTCTCTTCCACGTCATTGACGGCATCATCAAGCTCATCTTTATCCTGGGCTATGTCTGGGGCATCTCCCGCTTTAAGGAAATCCACCGGGTTTTCGAATACCACGGCGCGGAGCACAAATCCATCTGCGCCTATGAGGCAGGAGAAGCCCTCACCGTGGAGAACGCCCGGCGGCACGGCACCTGCCACCCCCGCTGCGGCACTTCCTTCCTCCTGGTGGTCCTGTTGGTGAGCCTGCTCATTTTCACCATTTTTTTCCCCATGTTTCCGCCGCTCACCAAACCGGGCATCCTCAATAATCTGGTGCAGGTGCTCATTAAAGTGGCCCTGATGTTTCCCATCGCCGCCATTTCCTATGAAATTATCCGCTGGGGGGGACGCTTCCCCCATCACCCCCTGGCCCGGGTCCTTCTCTGGCCGGGTTTGGCCACCCAACGCATCACCACCCAGGAACCGGACGACAGCCAACTGGAAGTGGCCCTGGAGGCCCTGAAAGCGGTCCTGGCGAGGGAAGAAGAGGCCAAGGCGGCCTTGCAGTAGCCAGTAGCCAGTTGCCAGTTGCCAGAGAAAGAACCAACAACCAACTGACCACTGGCCACTGACTACTGACTACTGACTACTTCAAAATGCTCCGCATCGGCCCCGCAGGCTGGGATTACCAAGACTGGCAAGGGGTGGTTTATCCGCCGGGGTTAAAAGGCACGGACCGTCTCACATATCTCGCGGGTTGGTTCGACGTGGTGGAGATCAACGTCACCTTTTACAAGCCCCTGGGATCGCAGTTGGCCCCGCGGTGGCTGGACGCGGTGGCTAAGGCCGAGAATTTTCGCTTCACCGCCAAGTTATTGAACCGCTTCACTCATGAGCGGCAGTTGGCGACCGCGGAGGTGGACCAGTTTAAGGCGGGCCTCCTGCCGTTTCTGGCCGCGGGCCGCCTGGCCGCGCTTCTGGCCCAATTCCCCTATTCTTTCCATAACACCGCAGAGAACCAGGCTTATCTTAGCGGGATCAAGGCCGCGTTCCCGGAATTCCCCCTGGCCCTGGAAGTGCGCCACCGCTCCTGGCAACACCGGGAGGTGGAGGAATTTTTAAAGGAGACAGGTTGGGAATTTTGCAACCTGGATCAGCCGCTGGTCTCTTACCCTATGGGGCGGACCTGCTGGGTCACCTGCTCTCTGGGCTATCTACGCTGTCATGGCCGACACAAGGAAGCATGGTTCGAGTTTGAGAAAGACCGCCAGGCCCGCTACGATTATTATTACGGGCCGGAGGAGATGGAGGACCTGGCCGCGCGGACCAGGGAATTACAGAAAAAAGCCAAGGACGTTTATCTCATTTTCAATAACCACCCCGCGGGCCAGGCCATCGCCAACGGCCTGGAAATGAGCCACATGCTCCTGGGGCGCAACTTCAATCTACCCCTCTCCCTGCTGGCGGCTTTTCCGCGGCTGGCAGGCTGCCTAAGAGGAAGCTGACAGCTATCAGCTTTCAGCTTTCAGCGAAAGAATGAAGACAGAGGCGTCAAAAAATGCTGGGATTTCTGTATGAGTTTGGACGGATTCCTTTTATCCCCTCCCCCTTGAGGGGGGAGGGCTAGGGTGGGGGTGGCGTCTTGTTGGAGGTCTGAGGTGACAATCGCCTTCTCCTTCCCCCCAATCCCCTCCCTACAGTCTTAGGCTTATTCTTTAAGCTGACAGCTGTCCGCTGAAAGCTGACCGCTTATCTCTCACTCTCCACAAAATTCACCAACCCCAGAACCAACTCCGTCATCGCCTCCAGGTCCAAATTCTCCATCACGTCCCCCGGCCCGTGGTAATGGGGATTGCGCATGAACGCGGTGTCTGTGAGCATGATCGCGGGGTAGCCTTCGTCCCAGAAATTGGCGTGGTCGCTGAGGCGCACCTCCGGCAGGATATGCCCTCCCAGGGGCACGGCCAGGGTGACGCTGGGAAGTTTGCAGCCTTTTTTGATGGCCCGGTCCAGGCGTTCCAGGAGCGGCTTGGAGCGCCGGTCGCTCACCAGGCCGATGAAATTGCCGGTGGTGGGGTAGCCCATGAGCCGCAACGGCAGGGGCAGTTCCTGGCTCCCCGGCTCCTGGCGGTAGTAGCCCACCATCTCCAGGCAAAGCATGCCTAGGATTTTGTCCTTGCGTTTCCGGGCCTCCTTGGCATAAACCCGGCTGCCCATGTAAGGGGTAAAAAACACGGGGGGCTCTTCGGTGGTGAAACCGATGAAGGTCCAGGGTTTTTTGTTGTGGGCCAGGCGGGCCAACCGGGCCGTTTCCAAGAGCACGGCCACGCCGCTGGCGTTGTCGTCCGCGCCGGGGGTGCCGGCCACGGTGTCGAAATGCGCGCCCAAAATGTAATAACCGCCCGGGGCCTGGTCACCGGCAATGACGTTGCTCACTTCCTGGCGTTGGCAGATGAAGGTCTGGCGCTTGGGAGAATAGCCCATTTCCTGGAAGGCCTGGAAAACATAGTCTTCCGCTTTCTTCAGGTGCTCGGGCCGGTAGATGGAGCGGTCCCCCAGGGTGACGCTGAGATATTTCAGATGCGCGGTTAAATTAGCCCGGATTTCTTCGCGATTCATGGCCTCAGCAGACCCCGCAGTCGGCATGAAAATAAGCAGCAGCGCCAGGATAAGCCAGGATAATCGAGCGTTTAATCGTCCAGGAATCAAAAGTTCGCCTCACCCCCCAGGATAACAAATCCCCCCTAAAACCCCTTAGAAAAGGGGGGCTTAAAAAGTCCCCTTTTTTTAAAGGGGGATTTAGGGGGATTTTGGTTTTCACGGCAAGGCTACGGAAAACCATATCTTTTCCATCAGCTGTCCGCCTGGGTTTCTTTGGCTTCATCCCGGAAATGCAAAGCCAACCACACGGTCTTTTGCTCCGGGTCGGTCCATTCCACCCGGTGGCGGCAATGGGCCGGGATAAGGACATAATCCCCGGGGCGCATTACCCGTACTTCCTCCTCCCCCGCAAATAACAGCCCCGCCGCCCCGGACAAGAGCACCACCCATTCGTGGGTCTCCTGGTCGTACCACTCCCCCGGCGGCGTGGCCTGGCCCGCGGAGATAATGCGCTCCAGGTAAAACCCCGGGGTTTCCAGGAGAATTTCGCTGAGCTCTTGGGGAAGTTCTCCGGGAATCCCGTTGAACAGGTTTTTCAACCCCTGACCTCACCCTCGGGCTTTAGTTTTCCATCGACACAGCGGCCTATTTCTCCCTGGAGCAGATTGCCGGCCGCGTCCAGACTCATTTGCAGGACAAAGGGAAAGGGCCGTCCCGGCACCGTGAAGCGCAGGTCGATCCATTCCAGGAGGAATCCTTCACTCTCTGATTTAACCCGGACCAGCAGCGGAAAGCGGGCAAAATCCAGATATTGGTCCAAAAGCTTCTGCGCCTCCGGTCCATACTTCGGCAGAGGGGCCGCGGCCGCTCGCCAGTCATGAATAATCAGACTCTCCGGCGGCCGGTAGTCAACCCCGGGGGCCCGGGGGCAGGACCAGGAAGTGGCCGCGGCCTCCTGCACTTGCATGATTCTGCTGCTCACCGGCCAAGGCCGGTACGGCAACAACACCAGGGTCTGTTTGATCTCCCGGGGAGTGGCGGCAATGAGCTGCCAGCGGCGGCAGGAGAAAGGCTGGGGCAGCGCCGCCACTTCGGCCCCGGCCTGGGCCTCCTTTTGGAAAACCTGGCGCGCCAGGGATAGGGCCTGGTGATGGTAGAAACCGCAAATCAGAAGATAAAATACGGCCCCCACCAGGCAGACGGACCCGGCCCCGCGGCCCCAGCCCGGCGAAATAAGCGCCGCCAACGCGCCCACCAGCAGGAATAAGGTGAAATAGGGATCGATGATGAAGAGCCAGTCCAGGGTATATTTATTCCGGGAAAAGGGGCTGAGAAGCTGGGTGCCGTAAGAGGTGGCCAGGTCCAAAAGCAGGTGGGTGGCCAGGCAAGCCAGTCCCAAAAGCAGCAAGGGTTGGAACCACTTCGGGCCGCCCAGGAGCCGTCCCACTCCGGCCCCCAGCAGGGCCCACAGCGGCAAGGCCAGCAAGGAATGGGTAAAGGCCCGGTGGTAGCGCAGATAGGCCCAGCGGCTGGTTAATCCCAAGAAATAATCGGTGTCCGGCAGCACCGCCAGGATCACTCCGGCCAGCGCGGCCCACCCCCGGGCTGGCGCGGGAATAAGCTGCGACAGGAGCAGCCCGCTGGCCACGTGGGTTACTGGATCCACGGCCACCTGCCCGTCTGCTTGCCGTAATGGGGAAACTGGCGTAGAAGGTCATCCCGCAGGGCCAGGGCGTTGGGATACCGCTCCTCCACCTTTTTCTTCAGGCATTTCATGATAATATCCTCTAATGCCGGGGGAATCTCCGGGTTCTCTTCCCGGGGAGGCCGGGGCTCCTGCTCCAGAATCATGTCGATAAGCAGCTTCTCCACTTCGCTGTAAAACGGCAGTTCCCCGGTGTAGAGCAGATACATGAGCACGCCGATGGCCCAGATGTCGCTGCGGCGTTCGCTTTCCCCCATGATCTGTTCCGGGGCCATGAAGGGACGGGAGCCGGTCACTGTGGCACTGATTTCTTTTTCTTTAAGGATCTTGGCCGCGCCGAAATCCAGGAGCTTCAAAACCCCATCGGGCCGAATAATGATGTTGTTGGGCTTGATGTCCCGGTGGATGATGCGGTGGCGGTGGGCGTGGGCCACCACTTCGATTAATTGCAGGATGACCCGCTCCACCAGGGGCCGGGGCAGCTCCTCCCCCAACATGTCCCCCAGGGTCTTGCCCTGCACGTATTCCTGGATGAGGACCAGCTTGCCTTCTTCCTCCAGGGTGGTGACCAGGCCCACCACTCCGGGGTGGGGAGCGAGCCGCTGGCAGATGGCTGCCTCTTTGCGGAATTTGGCGTTCGCGGCCTTAAGGAAGGGAATCTTGGCCACGTATTGGCGGTGGGGGCCGATTTCTTCGGTATCCACCACCAGCCATACCTCGCCGAAATTGCCCTGCCCCAATTTTTCTATTTTTTCATAGCGCCCGCCCAGCAAGGGGGTTAATTGCAGCAAGGCCAGGTAGTCCCGGGCGCTGGGGAGAAGGTGTTCCACCAGCCCTTTCAGGGCTTTTTTCAAAGGTGAGGGCGAACCCACGGGCTCCACCCGGAAGCCCTGGACCTCCGCCTCTGCAGACGGCAGGGCCACGTCGTTGAGCAGCACTGGCACCGCTTTCCCTTCCCGGCTCCGTAGATTCACCTTGATATGCTTCACTTCCCCCTTCCGGGAGAGAATCTGCGCCAGCCTATCCCGGTCCTCGGGACCGAAGAGCAGATCCACCGTGGTCAGGGGAAGTCTCCGGTCTTTCGAGGAGTAGCCCAACAGCCGGGCCAACGTCGGATTGAGGGTATACTCCCCTCCCTGGCAATCGCAGAGGAACAGGGGCTGCGGGGTCTGGTGGAAAATCCGGGAAAATTCCTCCCGAGAGGACACCAATAGACGCCGATCATCTTGGAGGTGTAAGAGCACCGCCACCCGGGCCAATACCTCCGCGGACCGGAAGGGCTGCGCCAGGAATTCATCCGCGCCGCTTTCCAGAGCCCGAGCCGCATCCGCGGCCTCAAACTGGCTCAAGGTGACTATTAGGGGAATATCCCGGGTGGCTTCCTGGGATTTAAAGCGACGCACCGCGTCGTGGCCCTCCGGGGTTTCGTCCATCACTATTACCAGGTCCGGCTTGGTCGCACCTTCGGCCAGGGCTTCCGGAAGTGAACAGCACTTGACTTCATACCCTTCCCCGGCCAGGATGGCTATCAGCTCCCGGCAGGCGCTGTCCTCTTCTCCGGCAATGATAATGAGCGGGGGCAATACCAGACCTTTCTTTCCTGATGCTTATATTTTCCACGGATTTCCAAGATTTGGCAAGAAACGATTTTAACGCCTGATCATCTGGATGATTGACAAAATTCCCTAGGGAACCTATGCTTTTATTTAATTGACCAAGACTGCCGCAACCGATCCAAAATTGAACTAACCCAGCCCCTAGGAGTGGGAGGCGGTATGAAACTATTTCATCTTCCGGAAACGGCCAAATTTTCCCAAGATAAGCCCTGTCGGGAATTGCTCTTTGATTCTCCCAACGTGCGAGTCTTGACCTTCAATTTTGAGCCGGGACAGGAATTGCCGGTGCACTCCCATAACGCCGACTCGGAAGTGGCCCTGCTCATCCTGGAGGGAGAAGGGGTGTTCACCGGCGGCCCTGAGGAATATCCTGCGAAAACCGGGACCCTGCAGATCATGCCGGTGACCGAACCCCACGGCCTCCGGGCGGTGACCCGCCTGCGGCTGCTGGTGTTCATCGCACCCACGCTTTAAGAGGATTTTCAGTTTTCGGTAAAAAAATGAGAGAAACAGGACCAGCTAACCAAACGATGGCTCCCCTTAGATTAATTAAAATCTTGGGGCTCACAGTCTTAACTTTGAACTTTAAACCTTGAACCTTGAACTTCTTCATCTTGGAACTCGGAACCCGGAACTTGGAACTTAATAATATTGGACAAATTTACTGAACCCACCCTCTCTTCATGCTGCCCATCTACCTAAAAGACCAGGACTTTTCACCGCCGGACGATCCCCTTTATTATCTTCTCACCAGAGACGGGCTTTTTCTGGTGAAAAGCACCCCTTTCTTTGCCGCCGCGGTGCCGGCCCGGGGCATTCCCTGGCTGGAGGCCCAAGAGCCCGAGGTGCGCCTCACCGCCCCACCTTTGCCCGCGAGCCTGCTTCTCCAGGCCTTGGCCTTTTTCCGCGCGGTCTATTCCCGCCATAAAAGCGAAGCCGTGGTGTTGCTTTGCTGGCGGGAAGCCGCCCCGGCCTATGAACTGGTCATCCCCCATCAAACCGTGGGGGGCGGCCATTGCGATTACGAAATCAAGGAATTTCCCCCCGGCCTCATGCGCCTGGGCACCATCCACAGCCATGCCGCGGTGGAAGCGTTCCACTCCGAGAGGGACGAAAACGACGAGCGCTATGAAGACGGCTTCCACCTCACCTTGGGAAATATTGACGGCGATCTGACCCTCTCCTGTTCCGTGGTGGTCCAGGGCCTCCGGGGTCAGATCCCCCCGGAGCGTCTCTTCACCCCCTACCCCATCCCCTGGGACCAGGCGCCTCCGGAGGAAGACTGGACGGCAGAGGTGGATGCCAAGGTCACCCCTTTGCCTAAACCCATTGAGTTCGGAACGTGAGATTAGTGAGCTGTGAGCGGTAAGCAGTGAGCAGTTTCAGTTCCAATCCTCTATATTGCGTCTTTCGGTGCGTCTTTGCGTCTTTGCGTGAGGTTCAATATGCTGGAAATCAAGGCCATCGGCATTGGCGGCATCGGTTGTGCGCTGCTGCCTTTTCTGTGCCGTTACCTGCAGTATTCCGGGGAAAAAGCCCGGGTCACCCTCATTGACGGCGACCGCTTCGAGCGGGCCAACGCCTCCCGCCAGACCTTCAGCCGCCTGGGCAACAAGGCGGAAGTCAAGGCCCAGGAGTTGGCTCAGGAATTCGAAAACCTGTCCCTGCGCGCCGCTCCGGAGTTTGTTACCGCGGAAAACGTCTCCCGCCTGCTCAAAGAAGGCGACGTGATCTTGCTGATGGTGGACAATCATGCCTCCCGGAAACTGGTGAGCGATCACGCCGCCACGCTGCCCGCGGTTACCCTGATCTCCGGGGGCAATGACTTTGTGGACGGCAACGTCCAGGTCTACCTGCGCCGGGAAGGCCGGGACCTGACTCCTTCCCTGAGCCGCTACCACCCAGAAATCGCCCAGCCCCAAGACCGGAACCCCGCGGAGCTCTCCTGCGAAGAGCTCATGGCCGCGGGTGCGCCCCAACTCCTGTTCACCAACCTCATGGTGGCCTCCATGATGCTCAACGCCTTTTACGCCTTCACCCAGGACCGCCTTACTTACTCCGAAGTTTATCTGGACATCCTGGAAAACCTGACCCGCCCGGTGGCCCGGCCGGTTTAAGGATCGTCTTTCGTTTTTCGTTTTTCGTTATTAATCAAATGAAAAGGGGAAAGCCAGTCTTTCCGACTTTCCCCATTAACTTATTAGAAATGAAGGAGCAGGAAGGGCGCAACTTTCTCTAGCCCAGGCCCTCCACTCCTTCATCCTTCTTTTTCTTTATCGCCTTTTTCTTTTTCCCCGGAGGCTTAGCCTTGGGTTCCGGCTTCACGATCTCCACCATGAAATCGTATTTATCGCACATAAACGCGTAGTTTTTGGGCTGAACCCGAATTTTCAGGCAATAAAAAGGCTTGCCGTTATGATAGGCGGTGACGGCATACCGGGTGCCCCAAATAGAATACTTTATCCAGCCTTTGGGAGGAATAACCAGGTCCGCATCGCTATTGCCTGACGGGACCGACACCTCGTAATTGGTTTTATTTTTAATGATGCCGGTAAACTGGCTGGCCGTCCGCCTATCCCTCTTCAGAGTCGCGGGGATGGGCAGATCGGTAATAGGGGGCAAGGCCGCTTCCACCTCGGAAGGATGGAAAATCAGGTCATTGGAGCCGCCGATGGTGGCCCCGGAAAGATTGGTATAGTCGCTGTAGGAATGGAGCTCATGTCCCTGGCGCACGCTGGAACCCGCGCCATTACAGCCGACAAGCGCGACTGCCAATATGAGTAAAAGAATTATTTTCCGTTTCATGACGCCCCCTCTGTTATTCAATGGGTTGATGGCCGAAGGAAGCGGGTAGACTTGACCGCTTTTCCGCCGGTTTTTTCTTGCTAGTGGTTTTCGCCGCAGGCTGCCCCTCAAATTCATATTCGACAATGCCGCTGGTCTCATCGTATTTAATCGATTTTAACTTCTTGCTATAGTTTATCATGGTCACCGATTTGGCGAAATTAACGGCGTTGACTTTAGGTGGTCCGGTTTCCCCATATATTGCCACACCACCAAGACCGCCAGCCCCAGGGGCGCCTCCCCAACCGCCTCCGGTACCGGCAACGAGCCAAGTACCCGTTTTTCCTTGGCTGTCGCAGGAGTATCTGCCCACAGCATTTCCTTGTGGATCAGTGGTGATGAGCTCCGAATGTTGGAAGGTGGCAGCACATCCTGAGGCCAACAAGCCCATTGCCAGAATTAAGCTTAAAATTTTCATTGCTGGTCTCCCTTTAACCCCTGATTTCAGTTTTCGATT
>Ga0233423_10000336_pt1 | contig 25909 bp, 21 predicted proteins | sample Watercolumn_Mata_FD_180713 | JGI IMG/M metagenome (GOLD analysis project Ga0233423, IMG submission 180713) | Freshwater microbial communities from Lake Matano, South Sulawesi, Indonesia - Watercolumn_Matano_2014_112_MG | ecosystem: Environmental > Aquatic > Freshwater > Lake | place: Indonesia...
GCTTTCGTTTGCTGTCAGATTCAATCCAGGCGCCGCCGAAGCACCTCCAGAATCCTGTTGCGGACATCCATGACGGATCCTTCGATCGTGCATCCCGCAGCCTGGGCATGCCCTCCGCCGCCGAACACGCGCGCCACCTCGTCGATGGGGATGTTGTTTTTGGAGCGAAGGCTCACCCGGTACCTGTTCTCCGCTTCTTCCCGCATGAAAAAATTGACCTTCGTGCCGGGCACAAGCTGGAGATAATCCACGAACCCCTCCGTATCCGCCTCGGAGAGGCCCTCCAAGTCGTCCTTGCGGATGTGGATGCATCCGACGGTATCGTTGAAATAGAGTTCCATGGAGCCGAGCGCATGGGCCAGGGCCCGCAGGGTATCCGGGTTCTTCTGATAGAACATCTTGTCCGCGATGTACTTGGGAGAGACACCTTTCCGGATCATCTCGCCGCATATCTCGAGGGAACGGTCCGTGGTGTTGGGAAAGCGGAAACAGCCCGTATCGCAGACGATTCCCGCGTAAACCAAAGTCGCGACATCCTTCGTCAACGGGATGCCGAGGCGGACCAGGACGGCATAGACCATTTCAACCGTGCTGCTTTCGTCCCCGTTCACCCAATTCAGATGCCCGAAATGCTCGTTGCTGTGGTGATGGTCGATGTTGATGATCATCCTGCAGCCCTGGACCAGTCCGCACAGGGATCCGATCCGGTTCAGGGTTGAAGAATCCATGACGACGCAGACGTCGTGCCGATTCATGGGCAGTGAAGGCTGGACCTGGAGGATGGTCTCGATCCCGGGAAGAAAACGATATTTCGCCGGTATGGGATCGTCGAGAACGATCCAGTGTTTCTTGCCAAGGCTCTCCAACACGTGGCCCAGAACCAGGACGGATGCCAGGGAATCCCCGTCCGGCCGGATGTGGGTGGTGATCAGAAAATGATCTTCGCGCTTCAACACGTTGCAGACAGCGTCCAGAATATCGGCAGGTTTTTTTTCGGATGACATCACGAGGAACCGTCTTCCTGTTTTTTCCCGGAGGAATCCATTCCGACCTCTTGCAGCAGGGATTCGATCCGCATGTACCGGTCGATGGATTGATCCTCGCAGATCTGAAGTTCCGGAAGAAAACGCATCGTCACGCGCTGCCCGATCTCGTTCCGGATGAAGGGCAATGCATGCCGGAGAGCAGCGAGGCACTGTTTTTTCTGTTCCTGATCCCCCAGCACGGATACATATATTTTGGCCAGCCGCAAATCCCGCGTCACGGTCACGTCCGTCACCGTGATAAAACCGATCTTCGGATCCCTGACGCGCTGCTGGATGATGGAACCGATCTCCCGCTTGAGCAGTTCGCCGACTTGTCTGGTCCTTTTGCCTTGCATACCGCCTTCAGAATACCTCGATCAGCTGCCCGATGACTTCCGTTTCCGGCTCGTTCTCGATATCCCGGAGCACCTTCTGAAGCATCTCGTCGATGTGTTTCCTGTCATTGGAGATGCAGGCGACCCCGACCACCGAGCGCTGCCATTTATCCTGATAGTCGACCTCGGCGACGGAGACGTTGAAACGGTTGCGAAGCCGGGTTTTCAGGCCCTGCAGGGTGAAACGTTTTTCCTTGAGCGAATGGCAGGCCGGCAGATGCAGTTCCACCTGCAGGGATCCGATCAGCATGAATCAGAGGCTCCTCGCCTTTTCGATTCTCTCGTAGGCTTCGATCAAGTCCCCGACCCGGATGTCTTCGAAATTCTCGATCGTCAATCCGCATTCGAAACCCAGGGCCACTTCGCGCACATCATCCTTGAAACGCTTGAGCGTGGAGATCTTTCCGGTATGCACGGTTTTTCCGTCCCGGATCAACCTGACGAAATCGTTGCGCGAAAGCTTTCCGGACTGGACGAAACAGCCTGCGATTTTCCCGACCTTCGAGGCCTTGAAAACCTCCCGGATCTCGATGACGCCGACCACTTTCTCGGACACTTCTGGTTCCAATAGCCCGGACAGGGCCAGTTTGACGTCGTTGATGAGGTCGTAGATCACGCTGTAGAGGCGTATGTCCACATCCTCCCTCACCGCCAGGTCCCGGGCCTTGGTTGTCGGGGTGATGTGAAATCCGAGCACGACGGCCTGCGAGGCCTCGGCCAACAGGACATCCGATTCCGTGATGGCGCCCACGCCCTTGTGGATGATGCGCACCGCCACATCCTTGGTCGCCAGATCCATCAGGGAATCGCTGATGGCCTCCACAGAGCCGTCCACGTCCCCCTTGATGATCACGGAGAGCTCCCGGACCTGCCCTTCCGCGATCCGCTTCGAAATCTGGTCGAGCGTCAGGCGGCGCACCTGGCGGAAATTCTGCTCACGGCGCAGCTGCTGCCGCTTGATGCTGATCTCGCGCGCCTCCTGTTCCGAATCGACCACGACCAGCTGGTCGCCGGCCTGCGGTATCCCCATGCTCCCCAGAACCTGGACGGGCGTGGAGGGAGGTGCTTCCTTCAACTTCTGGTTTCTTTCGTTGAACATGGCGCGGACGCGGCCGTGGTACTGCCCGGCGACAAAGATGTCCCCGATCCGGAGTGTGCCCTTCTGAACGAGGACAGTTGCAGCGATCCCCCGGCCCTTGTCCATTTTCGCCTCGACGATGACCGCCGATGCCTTGGCGTCCGGATTGGCCTGCACGTCCAGAATCTCCGCCTCGAGCAGGATCTGTTCGAGCAGGCGGTCGATTCCCTGGCCGGTCTTCGCGGAAATTTCCGCGCATTGAACCTTGCCACCCCAATCCTCGACCAGTACATCATGGTCCGCCAGCCGTTTCTTGATGTCATTGGGGTTGGCACCCGGCTTGTCGATTTTGTTGATGGCCACGATGATCGGCACTCCGGCTGCCCGGGCATGATTGATGGCCTCGACGGTCTGAGGCATCACGCTGTCGTCCGCAGCCACCACGAGGACGACGATGTCCGTCACCTGGGCACCGCGCGCGCGCATCGCGGTGAAGGCCTCGTGGCCCGGCGTGTCCAGGAATGTGATTTTTTTATCCTTGAACGTCACCTCATAGGCTCCGATGTGCTGCGTGATCCCGCCCGACTCGCCGGCGATGATGTTGCTTTCCCGTATGTAATCCAACAGGGATGTTTTGCCGTGGTCGACATGTCCCATGATGGTCACGACTGCCGGCCGGTGCTCCAACTTGCCCGATTCCTCCACCTCGGCCTGCTGCTCGACACGCTCAACGCCGTACTCCGTCAAAAATTCCGCTTCGTACCCGAATTCATCTGCGACCATGATGATCATGTCGCGGTCAAGCCGCTGGTTGATGGTGACCAGCTGGCCCAGCGTCATGCAGGACTGGATGACCTCGTTGGCGGGCACATTCATCAGATTTGCCAATTCGGAAACCGAGGTGAATTCCGTCGTCTGCAGGACCTTCCTGTCTTCGACCTCGACTTCCTCGATTTCCTTCTCCTTCTTATAACGCTTCCGGCGGGTCGTATCGCCCATCTTGGCGAAGGTTTCCTTAATCTGGGCTTCTATCTCCTTCTCGTCGATCTTAACCGCCGCTTTTTTCCTTTTCTTCTTCCTGCGCCTCCGCCTTGCACCGGCGCCCTCCACCTCTTCGGGGATGCCGTATTTGACAAACTTTTCCTTCTTGCGCCATTTCTTGTCATCAGAAACTTCAACCTCGCCCTCGAATTCCTCCCCCTCCCCGGGGCGTCGTTTCAGATGCCGTTTCGGTTTTTCATCCTTTTTCGGAGCGGGTTTTTCTGCTGCGGCTTCAATCTTCACAACCGGTTTTTTGGCTGCGGAAGGCGCCTCTTTTTTCTCCGCCTTGACCGGCTCCTCGGTTTCCTGGACCGGCTTCTTCCTGCCTTTCGCTTTCTGCAGTTCTTCTGCCGTTGGCTTCGCTTCCTCTGCGGTTTCCGGCCGGACGGCTTTCCTGCCGGCTTTTCCCCTCCCGGTCTTTTCGACTGCCGGCTCTTCCGCCTCTTCGAGCACCTGCGTCTTGGACAACTCGATGACTTCATCGATTTCCTGGCGCACCGCCTTCATGTGCGCCTCTTCTTCTTTCCGCTTTTCCTGGATTTTCTTCCGGAAATCCGATTCAGTCTCCACGTCCGCGACTGTCACTTTGAACTGGTCATAGACCAGATCCAGCATCTCAGGCGTGAGGAGAGCCATGTGATTCCGCGCCTTGAATTTGTGCTTCTGGAGAAACTCAATGAGCGCTTCATTGGAAATCTTGAGTTCCTTGGCCACCTGATAGATGCGTTTTTTACGGCCCGATTCGCCGTTTTTTTCCAGGTCCTGCAACCTTCACCTCAACGATGCATTATTCCGTTTCTTTGACTTCCGGTTCGCCGCTGGTTTCCACCGGTGCGGAGTCGGACTCGCCGGCCGTTTCGACCGCTGCGGGATTCGGCCCCCCGCCCGTCTCTGGGGGCGCGGCCTTCGGTTCCTCTTCGTAATAGGAGTTCAGCACATCAAAAATCTTTTCGACCGTCTTTTCACCGAATCCTTTCAGCTCCATGAGGGCTTCACGGCCCGCATCCAGCACATCGTCCGCCGTGCTGAAGCCGGCTGCAACGAGCTTCTCGAGAATGGTTTTGGACAATTCCGGTACATCGGACAAGAGCAGTTTCTCCTCTTTCACATGGCGTGCTTCCCATTCGCTGTCCTTCTCCGTGGTGATCTGGAAACCGGTCAGGAGAGAAGCCAGCTGCCGGTTCTGGCCGCCCTTTCCGATGGCGAGCGATATCTGATCGTCCGGGATGACCGCGACGGCAGTCTTTGCGGCCTGATCGATGACGACGCGCACCGGTTTGGCCGGGCTCAGGGCCCTGTTGATGAAGATCTCGGGTTCCGTGCTCCAGTTGATAATGTCGATTTTTTCGTTGTTCAATTCCTTGACCACGGCCTGGATGCGGATGCCCTTCAGCCCCACGCAGGCTCCGACCGCATCGATGCGCTTGTCGTGGGAGTAGACGGCCACCTTCGCACGGTCTCCAGGGAACCGGGCGACACCCTTGATCTCGATGATCCCGTCGTAGATCTCTGGAACTTCGATTTCGAAAAGGCGGATCAGGAACTGGGGATCCGTGCGTGAGATGCAGACCTCCGGACCCCGGTTGGTCTGTGCGACTTCCTTGATGACGGCCCGGATGGTGTCTCCGCGGCGGTGCCTTTCGTTGTAGATCTGATCCGCTCTCTTGAGGATCACTTCCATATGGTCCACGGAAACCAGGATTTCCTCCCGCGTCACCTGCCGGACCTCTCCGACGATGATTTCTCCGACGCGGTCCTTGAATTCCTCGAACAGGACCTCCTTCTCCGCTTCCCGGATCTTCTGGATCAGGCTTTGCTTGGCCGACGTGATCAGCCTTCTGCCGAAGACTTCCGGATTGACGATTTCCAGGTACTCGTCGCCGAGGGCCAGGTCGGGTTCCACTTCCCGCGCTTTTTCGATCTCGATCTGCGTCACCGGATCCTCGACTTTTTCGACAATGGCCTTGACCTGGTAGATTTCGACTTCGCCCTTGTCCATGTTGACGAACACGTCAAAATTATCGGTGGTGCCGAATTTCCGCTTGATCATCGAGAGAAAGATGTTCTTGATGATTTCGCTCAGCACTTCCCGCTTGATGTTGCGTTCCCGTGATATTTGCGAGACGGCTTCGACAATGTCGATGTTCATGGAAGGCCAACCCTCCTTACCATTTTAAAAGAATTTTCGCGTACGCAATACTGTCCCACGGGAGGGTGACCGTTTTCTCCCCGGCGACCACCAGTCCGTCGTCCCGGACGGAATCGATGACGCCTTCCAACTCCTTCAATCCCGCTTCCTCCCGGTAGGCCATGCGGACTTTCCTCCCCAGGTTCCTTTCAAAATCCCTCCGGGTTTTCAACAGTCTGTCCGTCCCCGGAGAAGAAACCTCAAGCCTGTAGTCGCCGAGGTCGAGGCCGGCATCGTCCAGAACGGCTTGAATGGCCTGGCTTGCCTGGGTGCAATGATCGATCGTCAGCCCGCCCTTCCGGTCGATGAAAACCTGGATCAGCGGCCTGCGGCCGCTCCCCTTCACTGCGACTTCGATGAGTTCAAAGCCCCCGGTTGCCAGCACGCCTTCCGTGAGGCGGATCAGCTGTTCCTTTAGAGAATACATGGCGGCCCTTTAAACTAAAAAAGTGGGTTATGCACCCACTTTTCCCGCCTAAAATATAAAAAATATTTCTGTTTATTGCAACAAAAATATCTGGGATCGGGCCTGGGACTGTCACCCCCCAGCCAGCGCATGGAAACGGAGCTTCGCCTCTTCCACCGCACCGGACTTGGGATAGGCCTCGATGATTTTCTCAAAAACCGACCTGGCCTTATCCTTTTTCCCTGCAGATAGATAATTACGGCCCGCATCCAGAAGGGCGTAAGGCGCGGAAAAAAGATCCGAGTACTTTTCCGCAGCCTGCCGGTAATGTTCGGCTGCCTCCTCAAAGCGGCCCAGATTTTCCAGGCAGGCCCCGATTCCGGTCATGCTTCCTGCTGCGAACAGCGTATTGCCCGAAGTCTTGCCCAGGGCTTTCTGGTAGTAACGGACGGCCAGATCGCAGGAATCCTTGAAATAGTAGACGTTTCCGAGGAAAAAGGAGGCCTGTGCGGCTGAGCGCGTCCCGCCGAAATGGTCCGCTATTTTTTTCAGCTCCGGAACGGCGGAATCCCAGGCTTCCATATAATAGTACTGCTCGGCCTGTGCCAGGTCCGCGGCTGCCTTCTTTTCCGACTGCCGCCTGCTGTTGATCATCATGAAACCGACCACCACCACCGCAGCCAAGGCGGCAAGGCCGTAGTAAACCTGTTTTTCGTATTGCTTGATGAGCTTCTGGAACTTCAGATAAGTCGTGACGAGCGAATCTTCCTGAATTTCTCTTTTCGAAAGTTTCTTGCGGGGACTCAGCATGCCTGCTCCATGTCTTTATTGGGCCTGATAATGACCTTCCAGGACATCGGCCACGATTTTTGAAACCGTTGTCTGAAGGTCCGCCGGCTTCGTGAAGAACGGGAATCCGTGGCGTTTCTGCTGTTCCAGAACCTCGGCCTCGTCGGCGTACCCGGTCATCAATACGATTTTCTGATCCGTCTTCTTGGCGCGGATGGCCTTGGCGAGTTCGAATCCGCTCATCTTCGGCATGCGAATATCGCTGATGATCAGATCGGGTTTGAACCTCTCCCAGATCTCGAGTGCCTCTTCACCGTTAAAGGCGATGCGCACTTCATATCCTTCGCGTTCGAGGAAGCGGGCGTAAACACGGGCAATGGTATCCACGTCATCCACAACCAGAATTTTTGCCTTCATTCTCTCCTCCCTTGCACAATCAGACAGGTCATGACAACCGCCCCTGCCCCATTTGGCCTGGTGGAATCCGTGTTCCAAGAATGGGAATCAACGGCTATCGTACCCCAGGCAGGAGTTGAACCTGCGGCCAACGGTTTAGGAAACCGCTGCTCTATCCTCTGAGCTACTGGGGCTTTAATGCGAAATAATGTATGAAAAGTCGGATGAAAAAACAAGGATTTTTTGGGAGCCTCGAAGCGCTCGGTTCCGGGCAGCAATCAGCCCTCATGATCCTTTGATCTTGACAATCTCTTTTACATTCCTTATTTTAAACAAACAGAATATTTTCAAACAGATGGAAAATGGAGGCTCCCCGCTTAAAAAGGCGGGCATTGTTTGATCCGACGTTCAGGCAACCGTGACCGGAAGCGGACCGGAATCCGCCGAATCCCAATCCCAGCAAAAGGAGTGCGACTTGGACCTCTTTGACAAGTGCAAGAACTTCACGCGCGCCAAGGAGTTCATGGCCCTTGGTCTCTACCCCTATTTCCGCCCGATCGAATCCGGAGCAGGCAGCGAAGTCCTCATCCACGGCAAAAAAATGATCATGATTGGCTCCAACAATTATCTGGGCCTGACCGGACATCCCAAGGTCATCGAGGCGGCGGTCGCAGCCGTACGGAAATACGGAACCGGATGTACGGGCTCACGCTTCCTGAACGGCACGCTCGACATCCACGAGACGCTGGAGCATCGATTGGCCTCCTTCATGAAATGCGAGGCAGCCCTTTGTTTCAGCACCGGATTCCAGACGAATCAGGGCGTCATCTCCACCATGGCCGGGAAGAACGACCTCATCTTCACGGACCGCGCCGATCACGCCTCCATCGTGGACGGATGCAGGCTGGCGTTCGGAAAGACCGTCAAATACAAGCACAATGACATGGCGGACCTGGAGAGGGTGCTCAAATCCCACGGGGATTCGGACAACGGGAAACTGATCGCCACGGACGGCGTGTTCAGCATGGAAGGGGACATCGTCCAGCTTCCCAGGCTGGTGGAACTGGCGGAAGAATACGGCGCTCGGATATACCTGGATGACGCCCATTCCATCGGGGTGCTTGGCAAACACGGACGCGGAACCGGCGAACACTGGAACCTGGAGGACCGCGTCGATATGGTCATGGGCACATTCAGCAAGTCCTTCGCCTCCCTGGGCGGTTTTGTCGCGGGTTCGGAACCGGTCATCCATTACATCAAGCATCACGCCCGCGCCCTGATTTTCAGCGCCAGCATGCCTCCGTCCGCTGTGGCGACGGTCATCGCATGCCTGGACATTATTGAATCGGAGCCGGAGCGCCTGGAGCAGCTCTGGAAAAATACCCGGAAAATGAAGGCCGAATTCGACCGCATGGGATTCGACACGGGACACAGCCAGACCCCCATCATCCCGATTAAAATCGGGAAGGACGAGGATTGCTTCGCCTTCTGGAATCTTCTGTCTGAGGAGGGGATTTTCGCCAATCCGTCCATCAGTCCGGCCGTCCCCCCGGGCGAGGCCATCATCCGCACCAGCTACATGGCCACGCACACAGACGAAGAGCTGGACAAGGTGCTCGCCATTTTCAAAAAGCTGGGCAAGCGTTTGGGTCTGATCTGACGGAGGCGATCATCCATGGCTTCAAATAGGATACAAATCATCGATGCAGGCAGTGGCAAGGCGTGGAAAACCTTTGTCCATTTCCCCTATCGGTTCTACAGGGACAATCCGAATTGGGTGCCGCCTCTGCTCATGGACCAGAAGGTGCTGCTGAATCCCGCAAAACACCCGTTTTACCAGCATGCGGAGGTTCGTTTTTTCCTGGCCCTGCGGGACGGAAAACCGGCCGGCCGCGTCGCCGCCATACTGGATCACAAACACAACGAGGTTCATGCAGAAAAAACGGGATTTTTCGGCTTTTTCGAATGCATCGACGACCGTTCTGTATCCGGCGCCCTTTTCGATTCCGGCCGGGCATGGCTGAAGGAACGCGGGATGAACCGTTTCCGCGGACCCGTGAATCCCAGTCAGAACGAGGATTGCGGCCTTCTGCTCAACGATTTCGATTCCCCGCCGGTCATCATGATGACTTACAATCCGCCCTATTACAAGGATCTCATCGAGGCCTACGGTTTTCAAAAAGCCATGGATCTCTACGCCTATTTTCTCGACGGCAGAAAGGGGATGCCGGAAAAACTCGTTCATGTCGTAGAGGCGCTTCAGAAAAGATCGCGTGTGGTCATCCGCCCGGTCGACTTGAAAAACTACGACGAGGAATGCAAAAAAATCTGGACCGTGTACAACATGGCCTGGCAAAAGAACTGGGGCTTTGTTCCGATGACCGAGGCGGAATTCGCGCATCTGGCCAAAAACCTCAGGCAGGCGGTTGTACCGGAGCTCGCCCTTGTCGCCGAAGTGGGAATCCAACCCATCGGCTTTTCACTGGCCCTTCCGGACATGAACCAGGCGCTGATCAAACTCAACGGACGCCTCTTCCCCTTCGGCCTGTTGAAATTGCTATGGCACACGAAAGTCCGGAACTGCGTCAATCAGGTCCGCATCATCACCATGGGCGTGATCGAGGAGTACCGGAACCGGGGCATCGACGCGGCCTTCTACTATCATACCTGGAAAAACGGGAACCGCCTGGGATATGATCAGGGCGAAATGTCCTGGATCCTCGAAAACAACACGATGATGAACCGGTCCGCGGAAATGCTCGGCGGCAGGATATACCGGACGTATCGCATGTTCGAGATGAACGTATAACCGGAACACCCCTTTATCACGGACAAGATTCAATCTGACAGCGAGCGCGAGCGAGCGAAATCCAATGTCTTGTCCCTGTAGATCGAAATCTCCCCGTTTTTTCCATCCGGGAAGCTTCAAAATCCGCCGGCGGGGCCTTCTCTGGGGCATGCTGCACCTTTCGTCCCTGTTGATCCCCACCCTTCACGGTCAAATCCAATGGGACAGGACGGTTGCATCCGTACAGACGGCTATACTGAATCCGTCCTGCATCCCTGACAACAATGGAGGCTTCTTCGTCGCCTGGCAGGATGAACGCGGCGGGCGCCTGACCATCCTGGCCCAGCACCTCGACGGGAGGGGGAACGCCTTCTGGAATCCGTCCGGCGTCGCCGTCTGCTCCCAGCCGAGCGGTCAGTCCTTTCCCTCTGTATGCGAAGACGGCTCCGGCGGCATCATCGTGGCCTGGCAGGACGACCGGAATGCGGATCTGGATATCTATGCGCAGCGCATCGGGCCGGACGGTTCACCCGTATGGAAGCCCGGCGGCATCGCTCTGTGCGACACGGTGGAGGACCAGTCCGTTCCGCTTCTCCACTGGAACGGTTCGGACGGGGCGATCGCGGTCTGGTACGACAAGAGGCATGCCCTGATCGGAAATCTTTACGCCCAGAAGGTATCCGTATCCGGGGCCACGCAGTGGAAATCGAACGGAATGGCAGTGACGCAACTCCTGTCCGGCAACAGAGTCAGTCATCAGGTTTGCGGGGCGGATTCTGGAGGTGTCTTTGTGGCCTGGAGGGACGACCGGGCCGACAATTCCAACATCTTCATCCAGAAACTTGCCAGTGACGGCACTGCGAAATGGACGCAGCGGGGGAAGGCCGCTGCATTCAGCGACAGGCCGCAGATCAGCCCCTGCCTGGCCTCTTCGGGAACGGACGCCGTCGTGTTCTGGCATGAAAAGCGGTGGTCGGATGCGGATATTTTCGCGCAAAAAATGGATCCCGACGGGAACGCCCTTTGGGGGACAGAAGGGATCACCGTGAATTCAGCGCCCGGGAATCAGACCAATCCTGTTTTCATCGTGGATGACGGCTGGATATTCGCCGCCTGGACCGACGGCAGAAACGGCGATTCAGACATATTCATGCAATACCTGGATCCGTCCGGTTACCTGGCCTGGGCGGAATCGGGTATCGCTGCAGTCCTGGAGGGCGGGGAGCAGTACAATGCCCGGCTGGCGCCTGACCGCTCCGGGGGCGTTCTTGTCCAATGGTGCGACCGCAGAACCGGTACGGATGCAACTCTTTTCGCCCAGCGCATGGACGCGGAAGGCGTGCCGCAATGGGCAGCGAACGGACTGGCCGTATCGTCTTCAGGCGGAAATCAGGCTGAAAACCTATTCATTCCGGACAGGTCCGGAGGGGCCTTCTCCATCTGGGCGGATCAATCTGCAACCGCCTTGTGCCAGGGTCTTCTGAACGACGCCGTCCGTTTTTCCCATCCGGGCCAGTACGCATTCCTGCCGGTCGCCACGCCTGTCACCCTGCGCTGGACGCAGCGCGTCGATATTCCGGACATCGCGTCCTTGCGGATCCGTTGCGCCATGTATCCGGATGATCCCTTCTCCCTGCTTGTCGCCGGGGCTGTATCCGTCCGGGAATCCGAATGGACCTGGCAGGTCCCGGACGCCGCAGCCTCGCAGGCCAGATTGAAACTCGAGGCCCTGGACGCATACGGGAATGCTGTTTACTTTTTTCTTTCAGACTGGTTCGGCATTGACGCCACGGGTCCTGCGGCATTCAGCCTGATCCAGCCTTCAAACGGGACTGAAACAAATGCCAGGCCTGAATTCAAATGGGAGAATGCATCGGATCCGGAATCGGGAATCAGCCGCTACAGGCTGATGATCGACAGCGGTACTTTCCAGGATTCCATACCGGAAGCGTTCTTCCAGCCTTCGCTTGCGCAGAAACTGCCAGCCGGTCTTCATACCTGGACCGTGTTTGCTGTGAACGGGGCCGGCATGGAGGCCCCGGCCTCTCAGACCTGGTCCGTTCGCATCAGCACGGACGAAACCGGCCCGCAGGCGTTCCACCTCCAGGAGCCCCCGGACGGCTCCTGGAGCGACGGCCGGAATATCCGCCTGAAATGGGAACCCGCCCTTGATCCGGAAAGCGGCATCTGGAAATATGAGCTGCATGTGGACGGCCAAACCATCGCTCCGGAAATCCCAGCGGGCCAGACCGGCTATACCGTCGCCCTGCCGACCGGGAATTACGCCTGGCTCATCCGGGCGGTGGATAAGGTCGGAAACATCCAGGATTCGGAGGAAAGCTGGATCATCCGCGTGGATCAGGATCCGCCTGCATCCTTCAACCTGCTGGCGCCGGAAGACGGCGCATGGACACGGCAGAACCACCCCGTTTTTCAATGGACGACATCGGGCGATGCAGGCTGCGGGCTCAACCATTACGAACTGGCAGTCAACGAGGTCCCGATTCTGGAATCGATCCCTCCCGAATCCCTGCAGATTTCCCTCCCGCAGGGGATCCGGCTTGCGGACGGGATTCAATACTGGGCCGTGCAGGCCGTGGACCTTCTCGGGAACAAACGCCGGTCGGAGCAGGCGTTCCGGATCCGTGTGGACACACGGCCGCCGTCTGAACCTGTACCGCTGGAACCGGCCCCGGATTCCTATTGCCGCACGCCCACACCTGATTTCCGGTGGAGGCAGTCAACGGATGACGGGATCGGATTGAGCCATTATGAACTCGTTCTGGACGGGCTGACAATACGGACACAGCTGTTCGATACCCTCTCCTCGCCTGTGCAGGCGTTGTCCGCAGGAAAACATGCCTGGGCCTTGCGCGCCGTGGATCTGCTCGGCAATGACCTGGAAACGCCCGCCGTCCGCTTCACTGCGGACTGGAGTCCACCGCCTGCCCCTCTTCCCCTGACCCCTGAGGCGAACGCGCTGACGCGCCGGAACCGTCCCCGTTTTTCCTGGCAACGGGCTGCGGATGCATCCGGCATCCGGAGCTATGAGTTGTCGATTGACGGTTCCCGGCACATCCTGCCGGGCATGGATACGAGCCATGTCCCTTCACAAGCCCTATTCAACGGCCCCCATGTCTGGCATGTTCAGGCGATAGACAGCGCGGGGAACCGGAGCGCCTCGGAATCGCGGAGATTCGAGGTTCAGGCCGGATCCCCTCAAATCCGCTCTGCAGCGCAGGACACCGCATTTGAAGACCGGCCTTTTGCCTACACTGCGGAGGCTATCGATCCGGACGGAAACGAGCTGTCGATCGGATTCGATCATTATGCCTCCTGGCTGTCCCCGGACGGCAACATCCTTTCCGGCACGCCCGGAAAAGCGGGATCCGCTTCCTTCATCGTCTTTGCGGACAACGGGACTTTTCAGGATTCCCTACAGGTATGGCTGGTCATCCTGGAAACGAACGACAGGCCGGTCATCCTGTCGGATGATACGGTCACGGTCACCGCGAACCGGGTCATGATTTACGATGCAAAGGTGGAGGATGAGGACGGCCCGGGCCTCTCCGTCTGGTTCGAAAACGTCCCGGGCTGGCTCGCCGTATCCGGAACCAGGCTGTCCGGCACCGCCCCGGAGGATGCGGATGGCTCCCTATTCCTGCTGATCGCGTCCGATGGTCTTGCATCGGACACCCTGCGCGTTCTCATCCGCGTGCTGAGCAGCGGTCCAGGGCCCGGTTTCGACATCCCCTTTCCGTCCTTGACCGTTCCCGCCCATGAATCCCTGCGCTGGCAATTCAGCCTGGACGACCAGGTTTCGGATCCCGGTTTCCCGGATTCGGTTCTGTCATGGACCTGGGCTGCTTTTCCGCTGGTTTCAGGGCTGGACGTGGATATCGACGAGGAGGACCGGACGGCGACCCTGCAGATCCTGAACGTGATGCAGGACATCCGTATCGTGTTCACCGTGACCAATCCGCTGGGCATGTCAGTGTCCGACACATTGAAAATATCCGTCGGAACTGCAGTGCAGGAGGCTGCGGCCGGGATTCCCGGCGCAACGGCCATCTTCCCCCCATTTCCGAATCCGTTCAATCCGGCGCTGGAATTCACGGTCGATCTGTCCGAAAGGAACGAGGTCACGATTGATATTTACGATGCGGGAGGGCGTCATGTAGCCGCAACGGCGAGCGGGCCGCTGGGGCCCGGGCGCCACAAGCTGCTTTGGCATGCGGACGGATATCCGGCCGGTCTGTATCTGTACCAGGTGCGTACCGCATCGCCTGCGCTGAGGCGCTGCGGAAAAGCATTGATGCTGAAGTGAGGAAAAGACCCGGTCATTCCACCCAGTACAGCATGCGGCCGCATTGTTCACAGGTGAAGATGGACTGGTCGGCCCTGCCTCTGGCCGAAAAAGAGGTGGGAAGCTTGGCGAAACATCCGAGGCATGTCCCGTCTTGAACGGGGACGATGGGATGCTTGAAGCGGGTGGCGAGGCGCTTGTAGGCGGAGAGATAGCGGATGTCGATGTTTTTTTCCATTTCTTTTTCCGCCTGGAGCAGTTTTTCCTTCCCCTCCATTGAAAATCCTATATTCGCCTCCTCCTTCTCGGCGTCCTGGAGCATCAGGTGAATATCCTGGTAAATGACCAGAAGCTCGATTTGGTTGCGTCCCAATTTTATTCCCCTCCTTCCATAATCTGCAGGAAAGCACGGTAATCTTTTGCCTCGAGGAGGCGGTTGCGTATCTTTGCATGGTGAAGCCGCTCGCACAGCTTCCCCAGCAGCGGCAGGTACAGGTTCGTTTTCTCGACGGGCGGCCCGACGACCAGGAACAGCAGTTTAACCGGCTTCTTGTCAACCGAGCCGTATGCAATCCCTTTCCGGGATCTGCCGAACACGGCATACAGCTTGGAAACGGCCAGTGTCCTGCAGTGGGGAATCGCGACTTCCTTCCCGATGCCGGTGCTGCCCAGCAATTCCCGCTGCTGGATCGCCTCCAGGATGATGCGTTTGTTCTTCACCTGGCCCGCGCGCACGAGCACCTCCACCATTTCCTCCAGCGCATCAGCCTTGGTTTTCGACTTCAGTTCCGGTATGAAAAATTCCTGCTGAAAAATCCCAGATGACTCTCGTTGATTCATTCCGGCTCCCCTTCACACCTAAAGATACCTGTCCATTCTCATCCGTCTCATTTTTTCCACGAGCGATTTCACATCCTCGGCCTTTTCCCGTTTGCACACCAGGACGGCCCCGCCCTCCTGGACCACGACGACATCGTCCAGGCCGACGAGCCCCACGACGCCCTTGGACGAGTAGACGTAGGAATTGCGGCTTTCCAGGAACACGGCGTTCCCGTGCGCCGAATTTCCGTCCTTGTCTTTTTTGCCGAGTACATAGACCTGTTCCCAGCTCCCCAGATCGTTCCAAAGGAATGTGCCCTGAACCGTCAGCACGGAGCGGGAATGCTCCATGACGCCGTAATCGATCGAAATGCCCTTGATTTGCCTGTAGACGCGCTGGAGCACGTCCTCGTAGCGCACCGATCCGATGGCAGCCTGTATTTTCCTCAACCCGTCGTGTATATCGGGCAGATGCTCCTCCAGGGCGGCCATGTACACATCCGCCCTGAATACAAAGATTCCGCTGTTCCACAGGAAATCGCCGCTTTTGAGGAACATTTCCGCAGTGGCCAGGTTGGGCTTTTCCGCAAAGGTCCTCACATGGTAGACCTGCACAGAGGAGCGGTAAGCGATCCGGTCGCCTGTCTGGATGTACCCGTACCCCGTGGCAGGCCGAGAGGGCACGATGCCGATGGTGACCAGGCTGCGCCTTTCCTCTGCAAAATGAGCGGCCGCGGTGATCGCATCCTTGAATTTCTTCTTGTTCAGGACCAGATGGTCGGACGGGGAAACCACGAGAACGGCGTCCGGATCGTTCTCGAGTATGTGCACTGCAGCCAGGCCGATGCACACGGCCGTGTTCTTGCCCATCGGCTCAAACAACAGGTTGTCCCGCGGGACATTGGCGCGGTGTTCGAGGACCCTGTTTTTCTGCAGTCGGTTGGAGACGATGTAGATTTGGTCCCAGGGGATGAAATGCGAGAATCGAAGGAGAGTGGATTCGATCAGCGAATGCTTCCCGTACAGGGACAGAAACTGTTTCGCCTTCTCGGACCTGCTGCGCGGCCAGAATCTCGTTCCAGAACCGCCTGCCATGATCACACAGTACATGGGCCTCCGCAAGGGCATACCCCCCGGAGGGAGGCACACCATTCCTTGATGGGGAGATTCAAAAAATATGAAACGGTTGAGGGAATAAAGAATAGACGAATTCTAAACAGGATGGGACGGTCAGATACGCATACGCTTGGCTTGGGAATCATGGCCTCGTTCACATCAACCCGGCTGTCCGAACACTCTCCCGCAAAGGGGCGCCCGGATCTGGATTTCATTGTTCTGATTCAAATCTAATGGTTTTCTGTAAAAATGCAAGTGTTTTTCCTTTAAACATGGGAACGGCATCCCTTGTACAGCGCCCGCGCAGTAGCCTTCCATTCTGCCTTGGAACCCGAATTTCTGACCCGGATGACGGATGAACAGTCGATTCCGGGAAAAGCCGTACGATGCCCGGCGGACCATCCCGGCTGCGAAACGATTCTTTCCTTTGCCTGTTTCCCTGTCCAGCCCCTGCTTTGAACCAGCCGCGAAATGCGGCTTGAAAGCGGGGCTTCAATCACGAAAACAAGGTCGAACCAGGAAGCCATGCCGGCATCGAACAGAATGGCGGCATCCACCACAACCGTCCGGTCCGGGTCTCCGGCCAGGCATCCGGCCATCCTGCTGCGTATCGCCTTCTTGAGAGGCGGCCACATGATGCGGTTCAGCTTCTCCAGTTCCCTTTGATCCTTGAAAACCCGGTCAGCCAGAACAGCCCTCTTCAGCCGGCCCCGCGAAGTGAACATCTCTGATCCGAATGCCCGCATGAGCTTACGGCGCACCCCTTCATCCCGGACCGTCAGTTCCCTGGCAACCGCGTCCGCGTCTATCACGCAGGCCCCCATGCGGCCGAACTCCCTGCTGAAAACGGATTTGCCCGTGCCCATGCCGCCCGTCACGCCGATTTTTTTGCAGCATGCCGGTCTTTTTTTAAAATTTTGTCCAGAAAGTTCCATCCGGCTCCAGCCGCGATCTGGCATTTCACAAAAATCTTGACCCGCACGATGATAGATGGAAAATAATATAACGAAGAATAACAATCAAGGGAAAGTGAAGGCAGGTCGAATAAAAATGGCAGGATGGGAATCCCGGTCGCCAGGGGATTGAACCCTGTGGTTCGGGTTCAGGAGGACTCTGCAGTCCGCCATCCTGAAGTGAATTTCATCTTCCCTGCTTGGAGTCCCCTTCATGACTCACCATCCCGTCCTCAACATCAATTGCCCTGACCCGAGGCGAAGGACCAACTGAACGGGGCCTCTGGGCGTGGAGGCCTTTGCCGTCACAATTTTTCTTGATTTTGTTTGATTTTTCCTCTATCGTTCAAGCGGATGAAAAAGATGGAAAATCCGGTCTCAAACCGGATGATGCGGGAGATCAGGTTCATGAATCGAAGCGGGCAAAAGCCACTGCTTTCACGGATGGAGTGGATGTCAGCTGCGGCTTTGTTCATCGCGTTTTACCTTTACCTGCTGCTGGTCATCCGGCCGGAGCTGATTGGCCAGTATCAGCAGCCTGCATTTTACACGGGGTCCGCCTTTCTGAAGAAGTTTTTAAACCGGCCCGGCGGGCTGCTGGACTATGCATCGGCTTTCCTGTCACAGTCATTCTTCATCCCCTGGCTTGGAGCCGCAGTCATCACGGCACTCGGAATCCTGATCTGCCTGCTCTCCAGCCGCCTGTCCGGAAAATCCTTTCCGGGATGGGGCATGAGCCTCTTGATCCCCCTGGCCGCCTTGCATTCCCGGTATTCATTTCAAATTTCTTCCGTTCTGGGGCTTGTTTTGGCCCTGGCAATCCTGGTTGCCTATTCGATGATGCGGCCCCGCTCGGCTTGTATGCGTGCTGCGCTCCTTGTTTTCCTGGCCGGTCTGGTTCACATCCTGGCAGCCGGCATGCTGCTTTTTTTCAGCGCCATGGCTGTTCTTTTTGAAATCACAGATCAAAATCTCTCATGGGCCAGGCGGGTCATCCCTGTCGTTTTTCTGCTACTCGGCGCACTCATTTTCCCGTACCTCTCCGCAGTCAGGTTTTTTCCGGTAAACCTGCGCCAGGCATTCTTTCAAGCATTGCCCTTTTCCCAGGAACGTGCCCTGCTTCCAGCATCTTGGGCATTGCTGATCCTGCCTTTGGGAATTATGATTTTGGGACGGATTCGAGGAGAAAAACGGCCTTCCTTTGGCCTGAAACGTCGTCCGGTCCTCCTGGATGACCTGGTGCTGTTCCTGTTGTGTGCAGGCGCTTGTGTTTTGTCTGATCAACCCAAAATCAGAGGGTTGCTGGAAACCGGACATCTCGCAAGGCTGGGAACATGGGAAGCAATGCTGGACCGGGCAAGAAGAAAATTCGAGCGCGACCTGTTCACGACCGTGTATGTGAACCTGGCTTTGTGTCATGCGGGCAGGATGTCTGAAAGCATGTTTACATTCCCGCAGGCCTTTGGAGCAGCGGGCCTGATCCCCCCTGCCGATGCGCTTTCCTGCCCGCCCATGCAGCGCAGCGACATTTTCCTCAAGTTGGGATTGATCAACGAATCCGAGCATTGGGCATACGAGTCCATGGCGAGCAATGATGATTCGCCCTGGACATTGATTCGCCTCTGTCAAATACACGGTCTGAAAAACGAGCCGGCGCCGGCGGCGCGTTATGCACGCCTGATCAGGCGGTCGCCGCTGTTCGGATCCATGCACCTGGGACTGGAGGTCACAACGGACGCGGTAAAGTTGACCAGTCCCGAGCTGGCCGGTCTGCGGAAGGTCATGCCGGTCAATGATTTCATCATCCAACCGAATGTTCCTCCGGATTATCTTCTCAGGCTTCTGGAACAGGATCCAGGCAACCGTCCGGCTTTTGAATACCTCATGGCGTACCGCCTGCTGTCCGGCAATTTAAAGGGATTCATCGAGGTTCTGCCCCGCTGGAAGGCCTTTCAGGATTCAGAAATCCCCAGACATTTTCAGGAAGCGCTTTTGATGACTCTTGCATGGAATCCTGATCAAGCGAGCCTTCTCGATGCCTATCCAGTTCGGAGCAACATCCTGGACGGATTCAAGGAATTCCAGAGAACCCTCTCAAACTACGGCGGCAATCTCAGGGCTGCGCAGGCGGCGCTGTATCAAAATTTCGGGGGCACTTATTGGTACTATTTCCTGTATATCATGCCCGGGACCAAGAAAAACGCCAATATCAGGGGGAGCGATTGATAACGGCGCGTCCCTTGACACACAGGCTGAAGGAACGGCTCATGGGCTGTTTGACCCTGATGATGTTTTCCTGCATTGCAGCAGGAGCCCAGGGGACGGGGAGCATCATCGGCCTTCGGGCTCCGGTAATCAAGCCCGATTACACCCACACGACCTTCCCTCCCAATATTGCGCCGCCCAATTTCAGGATTCTTGAAAAAGGGAAGGCCTTTCGAGTCCGCATAAGCGGGGAATCCGGACCGGATATCCGGATATCCGGAAAAAGCCCGAAGATCATCCTGCCCGCAAAGTCCTGGAAAAGACTGGCGCGGGAATGTGCGGGCAGAGACATCTTTTTCGAAATCGAGGCCCAGAACGGTTCCGGCGAATGGACGCGTTTTGCACCCATCGTGAACCATATCGCCGGGGAACCCGTCGATCCGTACCTGTACTACAGGCTGATCCATCCCGCATACAACCTCTACCATGAGATGGGAATATACCAGCGCAACCTGGAGAACAACGGGGAAAAGCCCATCCTTCTCAACCGGACGACGGATCACAGCTGCATGAACTGCCACAACTTCTGCATGAATGATCCAGAACGCTGGATGATGCATCTGCGCGGCGGAGAGGCAAACGGCACCCTGATCGTCCGTGACGGCGAGGTCCGGAAGGTCAACACCGCAACGGATTTCAATAAGGCTGGAGCCTATCCGTCCTGGCATCCGGACGGCAGGCGTATCGTCTTCTCCGTGAACACGCTGAAGCTGTTTTACCATGCAGCGGGAGAACCGAGAGATGTGCTGGATGAGGCTTCAGACCTGATCGTATACGAAATCGAATCGAACCGCGTGACCTCTTCCCCCTTGATCGCGGACCCCAAGCGCATGGAGAACTTCCCGTGCTGGTCCCCGGACGGGAAATCCCTGTTTTTCTGCAGCGCTCCGGATTTCGAAACCTTCAGCAAAGGGGAGAACAGCGGTGAAAATCCGGAGTATGACAGGATCCGGTATGACCTCATGCGCGTGTCTTATGACCCGGAATCCGGACAATGGCATGATATCGAGACTGTGTTCTCTGCTTCAGAAACAGGTCTGAGCGCAGCGATGCCCCGGGTTTCGCCGGACGGCCGTTTCCTGCTTTTCTGCACGACTGCGTACGGGAACTTCCCCGTATACCGGAAAGACAGCGACCTGGTTCTCATGGATCTGAAAACGCGCCGCGTCGTCAAGCCGGACATCAACAGCAGCGAGGCTGAAACCTTTCATTCTTGGTCGAGCAACAGCCGCTGGTTCGTTTTCAGCAGCAAAAGGATAGACGGCGTGTGCGCCCGTCCTTTTTTCAGCTACCTGGATGAGGACGGCAGGGCCCGGAAACCCTTCGTGCTGCCGCAAAGGGACCCGGATTTTTACGACACCTTCATCCCCACCTACAATGTGCCCGAGCTCGCCAGGGGGCCGGTCAGGCAAAGCCCATGGACTCTGACAGGAGCTGCACTCAACAACGAGAAAAAGCTCAACGCCGGATTGGACCCTGCATGGAAATCGAAAACCGGGAAAAAAGCAGCGGAAGACAAGCTGTATCAGCAGGCGCCGAGGTAGACAACTTCGGGAGGTGTCCAGATAAAACATTCCGGGGACGACCCTTTTCGCTTATCGCATGCACGATACAGGACCCCATTCGGAATACCCTGCTACAACCGTCTTTAACCCAAAAAGAAAGGCCCTTGATAATCCCATCAAGGGCCTTTTTATGTGGAGCTGAACGGGATCGAACCGTCGACCTCATGACTGCCAGTCATGCGCTCTCCCAGCTGAGCTACAGCCCCAAAAGCGAGGTATAATAAGCATTTCTGGATCAAAAATCAAGATTTTTCAGCGTATCACTGCGATCTTTTCCCTGCGCACGACCGTCCCGTCCGCAAGGATCACATACAGGTAAACGCCCGAAGGCACCTCGGACCCGTCTACGTCCCTGCCGTTCCAGGTCCATTCCTGAGTGCCGCCTTGAAAATAGGCCTGGTCTTCCCGGACGATGAAACCCGCGGCATCGGCTATGATCAAGCGGACTACTGCAGAAGATTCCAGATGGAAGGGCAGGCGTATCGCGCCGTGCCTGCGCAGGAGGAAGGGATTGGGATACCCTGCAGGAAGGTCCTGACCCTGCCCGTCCGGGCCTGTCGAAAAACAATTGATCTGCAGGATCTCCGCGGGATCTTCCGGCTCCCGCAGCACGCAGCGGCATTCCCACAGATCCGCTTCATCCGCAGCCAGGCCCGCATGGACGCCTGGAACGATGCGTGTGTACCTGGCGCCGCCTGCCGGATCCTGAACGAGCGCCAGCGTGAAGGGGGATTCCCCATCCTCAAGATAGGAATGGACGCTGACCGGAACAAGCACAAAGCCTTCATCTGGACCTGAATGGAAATCGTAATAACGGCAGGCTGTCGGAAACAAGGAGTCCGTGATCGTCGTATCCCTGGACCATGTAAATTCACCATCCAGATGCAGGTCCGGGTAAAAGGAGCCCTCCGTATAGGAAGCCGATGTGTCGGCGCGCGCGCCGGTCAGCGTGTTCCAGGCGTAAAAAACAGCCAGTTCCTGCGAAAAGGAACTGCCGAGCCTGTGCAGCACCACGTCGTTCGCAAGCAGCCCCTCGTACTGGGGGATTTCCTCCCAGATGGCCCGGACGATTTCACCGGGCCGGTATTGATCCCGGTACTTCTTGGTCAGAAAATGAAACCAGAGGCACAGCCCGTACTCGCGCCACCCGTCCGCACGGTCGAACCGTACGTTGTTGGCCTCGAAAAAACGCCCCAGATAATTGTAGTAATCGTTGATGGAATCGAACAGGGCGTCTTCCATCCAGGTGGAGGCTGCCTCCATGAGGAATGCGTCGTCATAGGAGCCGCGGTCGTCCTCGTCCCTTGCATTGTATCCCAGCTGCACGGCATGGAAAAATTCATGAGCCAGGGTGACTGCAAGGCCGTCCAGTCCCTTGGTCTGTGTGCCTGTGTAATCGTTGTCCACTTCGATGTAGGAGGTATACCGTTCGTTTCCTGCAGGCGATTCCGGATGGGTCCAACCGTAGTATCCGGAGATGTTCCGTATGTAAATGTCGTATTCATCCCCGTCCGAATGATCGGAAGGAGGCGGCCTAAATCCCATTTCCCCGATGATGCGGCCGTACACGTAATCCGCGTATTGCGCAGCCGCCTCCGCGAAATCAGGCAAACCGGAATGGTCGTCATCCTTCAAAGAGGGCGCGTCGTGGCCCGTGGTATCGTAGTGGATCTTGAACCAGCCTGCAGGGCTTGTAAGAGCGGCCTGTGACTGCGGCCTGTACAGCAGGGAGCGTATTCGTTCCGCCTGTCCGGCAGACAGCAGGTGCCGGTTCCTGCGGATTTGAGACATCAGACGGAATCCGCATTTATAAACCGAATCCGGATTCGCAGCGCCCGGATGGGAGTTCGTCAGTATGCGCTCCGCTTCAGCCACACAGGTTTGAATGGAAAACAAACCGTTCGGCGTTTCCCCTTGATCCGTTGGGACTGCAGCAGATGCAGGAAGCCGCATGATGAACGGGAAGGACAGGAGCAGGGCTATCTGACTGGCCTGTTTCAAACGCCGCCTTTCATTTCTGCTTGAAAAGCATGGACAGGGGGACGCCCTGGAATCCGAACGCCTCGCGAAGGCTGGTTTCCAGAAACCGCCTGTAATTTTCCTTCAGAAGGCGCGGGTGATTCACGAAAAAGGCGAATGTGGGAGGCTTGACGTTCACCTGGGCCGCGAAGTGGATGCGGACCAGTCTGCCGCCTGCCGAAGGGGGCTGCTGCTTCCGGTTCAGGTTTTCCATGAACCTGTTGAGAACTGGCGCGGGGATCCTCTTTCCCCTCTCCCGGGAAATCCGCAGCGCCCTTTTCAGCACATCGGTCACATGCCATCCGTTCCTGCTGGACACCCGGATGACAGGCACGAATTCCAGCCCTTTCAGACGGATCAGGGTTTCCTCAAAAAGAGCCTTGCGTTCCGGGTCCTTCTGAACGAGATCCCATTTGTTCGCCGCAATGACCAGCCCTTTGCGCGCGTCCATCACATGCTGAATCACGGCCATATCCTGATGCGTGATCCCCTCGGACGCGTCCGTGAACACGCAGGCCGTGTCGCATTGTTCCACAGCCCGGATGGTCCTGAGATTGCTGTAGTACTCGACATTCTCGGAGATGCGGCTTCTCTTCCGCATGCCTGCCGTGTCCACCAGGACCACGACCTGCCCGTCCTGTTCAATGCGGATGTCCACTGCATCACGCGTGGTGCCCGGGCTTTCGTTCACCAGCACGCGCTCCTCCCCGATGAGCGTGTTGATGAATGTCGATTTTCCCGTATTCGGCCGTCCGATCACGGCCAGCCGCACGGGTTCTTCACCGGCACCCGCCTGCGCTCCGGATCCCTCAGCATCCAGGGAGCGCATGATTGCCGAAAGCAGGTCTCCCATGCCCCTTCCACTGACTGCCGACACGGGTATCACTTCTTTCATCCCGAATCGATGGAATTCACCCGCTGAGGCTTCCCTTTTTTCGTTGTCCGCCTTGTTCGCAACGAGTAAAACCGGCCTCTTCGATTTCCTGAGCAGGGCTGCCATGTCCTGATCTTCGGCCGTCACGCCCGTGCTGCAGTCCGTGACGAAAAGCACGGCATCCGCCTCCTCGACCGCCTTCAGGACCTGCCGCGTCACGCCTTTTTCGATGGCGTTTTTCGATTTCTGTATGAAACCGCCCGTATCCACCAGGGTGAAAGGCCTTCCCTCCCATTCGGCGCGCGCATATTTCCTGTCGCGCGTGACTCCGGGCTGGTCATCCACAATCGCCTCATTCTTGCGGATGATGCGGTTGAAAAGCGTGGATTTTCCGACGTTGGGCCTTCCCACGATGGCCACAACGGGGGCTTTCAGGATTTCCAGAAATCCTCCAGGTTCTCGAGGAGCACGACTCGACGTCCCAGTCGCACGGTAAAATCCGCAAGCGTCATATCATCCAGAAAAAGACCGTCCTCGTTCAGGCACACGGAGGGCAGCAGGATCACAGCCTCAGGGGGCGCATCCCGGCATGCGGATAGGATGTCTTGTGCAGTCAACAGGCCTGTGACAGTCACGGAGGCACCGAAAAAACGGTTTCGAACGGGAAGGATTTCCGCCTCCACGCCTGTGGATGCCAGCAGCGGGACTGCGTATTTTTCAAGAACCGGTGCGGCGAGCGTTCCCGTGATCCAGAGACGCGGGGATGGCTGTCCCTCGAAGGGCCCGGCCTCCAGGACAGCGGCCTCAAGATCGGACAGAAATCTTCGCGTCAGGCCAACGCCGTTGTCGGATTGCCAGAATCCGGCATAATGCGCCTCATCCGGGAGGTCCCGTCCGGCGAGCAGGTACCATTCGTCCGACAGATACACGAATGCCGAATCCGATTCGCTTCCGAATCTCTCCTGAAAAGGCTCGATCATCTCCATGACCGTCATTGCCGTGTTCCCGTCCACCCCGTTGAGTGATGGCAGATTCTTCCGGTGCCTGGTCAGGCCCACCGGCACAATGGCCAGGGATTTCAGGGAAGGATAAAATCCGCGAAGCGTTTCCACGCTTTCGCGCAGCGTTTCCCCGTCGTTGATGCCAGGACACAAGACGATCTGTCCGTGCATTTCGATTCCTGCCTCAGCCAGAAAACGGATCTTGTCGAGGAGCCTGTCATCCCTTTGAATACCCAGCAGCTTTCTGCGCACATCCCCTGAAACAGAATGGATGGAGATGTAAAGGGGTGAGAGCCTCTGCCTGGCGATGCGCTGCAGTTCCGGCTCCCGGACCGCGGTCAGGGTCACGTAATTGCCGAAGAGAAAGGACAGCCGGTAGTCCTCGTCCTTGAAATAGAGGCTGGGGCGCATGCCAGGCGGATTCTGGTCCGAGAAACAGAACAGGCAGTGATTCCCGCAGGCCCGGAAGTCCATGGGCGGAAATTCGAGCCCGAATCCCCTGCCCTCTTCCGCGCGGACGCGGAAGGAAAGGATACCGCCCTTCCGCCTGACCCGGAAATCGGCTTCCCCGTCCGCTGCATGGAACCGGTAATCCAGTTCGTCGCGCACAGGCTCGCCGTTCATTTCGAGGATCAGGTCGCCTTTCCGGATGCCGGCCCTGTGGGCCGGACCGCCGGTTTCGGCATCAAGGATCCTGAGCCCGATGTTTGGCCTCGCGCAATTCATGCCATTTCAGATGTCTTTTCCACTCGTCGATGAAGAACTTGATCAGGGCCGCGCAGGGGATGCCGATCAGAAGGCCCCAGAGCCCGAAAAACTTGGAGAAAATCAGTATGGAAAAAATGACTGCAATCGGATGAAGCCCGAGCCTGTACCAGACGACCT
>Ga0233423_10000337_pt1 | contig 25770 bp, 21 predicted proteins | sample Watercolumn_Mata_FD_180713 | JGI IMG/M metagenome (GOLD analysis project Ga0233423, IMG submission 180713) | Freshwater microbial communities from Lake Matano, South Sulawesi, Indonesia - Watercolumn_Matano_2014_112_MG | ecosystem: Environmental > Aquatic > Freshwater > Lake | place: Indonesia...
TGGAGCTGTACGGCTTGCCGCCGGAGCGGGTCGCCTTCACGCCACTGGCCGCCGACGAGCGCTTCCGGCCTATCGCAGATGTGACCACCCTGGAGGCCGTGCGCCGCAAGTACGGGCTGCCGGAGTACTTTGTCCTCTACCTGGGCAGCAACAAGCCACACAAGAATCTGGGGCGGCTCGTTGAGGCATGGGCCCAATTTCGAAATTCGAAATTCGAAATTCGAAGTTTGGTGGTCGCCGGCCACTGGGACTCTCGTTACCCCCAGGCGCAGCAGAAAGCGACTGAGTTGGGGCTGGGTGAGGCCGTGCGCTTCCTGGGCGACGTATCGGAGGCCGACCTGCCAGCGTTGTATAATTTAGCTACCGTCTTCGCCTTCCCTTCCCTCTACGAAGGCTTTGGCCTGCCGCCGCTGGAGGCCATGGCCTGCGGCACGCCGGTAGTCTGCGCCAACACCTCGTCGCTGCCAGAGGTGGTGGGGGACGCTGCTTTGCTCTTTGATCCACTGGACGTGCCCGCCCTGGCGGCAGCCCTCGCCCAGGCTTTGAGCGATGCCGACCTGCGCACGGCGCTGCACGCTCGCGGCCTGGCGCGGGCCAGGCTCTTCTCCTGGGAGCGCACGGCGCGCGAGACACTGGCGGTGTATCGGCAGGCAGTGGGGAACAGGTAGGCGATGGAAGACTGTGGCTATTGATTTTGCGGGCGAGATGTGGTAAGGTGTAGAAGAGAAATCCAGGATGAGGCACTCCCATGGCTGAAATGACCGCTCTGGAACGTTGTAGGGCGCGGCTGGGCCCTGCGGATGAGCTGGCTATCCGCTTGCTATTGCGCGTCTCTCCGGCCCAGCGCCTGCGCACAATGATGGAACTACAAGACATCCTGCTGGATGGGCTGCGCTACCGCCTGCGCCAGGCCCACCCGGACTTGTCCGACTATCAAATCTGCCTGTTGATGTTTCAACGTCTGAAGCAGAATGGCTAGATCACCCGAATTCACACTCTACCTCGATATCCTGCAAACATTAGAGCGGCTGGGCGTCCCATATGTTGTGATCGGCGCCTTTGCCGGTATCTCCTACGGTGTCACGCGCCTCACCGCCGACGTGGACATCGTCGTGGATCTCGGCGAAGCGCATATCCAGGCTCTCGCCACGGCCTACCCGCCACCGCGCTTCTATGCGGATCCAGAGCAGATGCGGGACTCCATCCGCTTGGGCATCATGTTCAACATTATTGACGCTACAGAGGGCCGGAAAGTAGATCTGATTCCTGTAACAATGCCCCCCGGCTACACTTGGGCGCTGCGGCGACGGATTCGCCGTGCAGTACCTCTGGAGAAGGGGAAAACCTTCACGGCCTGGTTTGCCCGACCAGAAGATGTGATTGTAGGCAAATTGATGGCCTGGAAGGAGGGCCGCTCCTTCAAACACGAACAAGACATCCGGGACATCCTGGTCGCTGTTCGTCTGGGCGATGACCCTGAGTTGACGGCCATGTTTGATTTAGACTACATCAGCCGCTGGGCTAAGCGATTAGGGGCTGAGGTGCAAGAGGAGTGGCAGGCACTCCAAGCGGTGACATGCCTGGAGGAGAGGTGAGACGAGCACCAAGCTCCATCCCCTAGGAAGGATAAGGCCAAGCAGTGGACTATGATCGTGCGTAGTAAGGCTCCCCTGCGCATCAGCTTCGCCGGCGGCGGCACAGACGTGCCGCCCTATCCGCAAGAGCGCGGCGGGGCAGTGCTTTCCGTGACCATCAACAAGTACGCCTATGCCAGCTTGCTGCCTACCGCCGAAGAGTCCATCACCGTGCAATCCCTGGACTACGACGTCGTGGCGAAGTATCACACCGCCGAGGATCTGGCCTATAACGGCGAGCTCGACCTGGTCAAGGCGACGATCCGGCGCCTGGCCGTGGAGAAGCACGGTCTGCGCCTCTTCTTGCACAGCGACGCTCCCCCAGGCTCCGGCCTGGGCTCTTCGTCCACGCTGGTGGTGGCTCTGGTGGGGCTTTTTCGGCATTGGCTGCGCCAGCCCCTCACCGATTACCAGATCGCCGAGCTGGCCTACCAGATCGAGCGTGTGGATCTCGGCATCAGGGGCGGTATGCAGGATCAGTATGCGGCTACCTTCGGCGGGGTGAATTTCATTGAGTTCTACGATAAAGCGGTCATCGTCAATCCGCTGCGGGTCAGCCCCGACCGTCTCAACGAGCTGGAATATTGCCTGCTCCTCTGCTACACTGGCCAGTCGCGTTTATCGGCCCACATTGTGGAGCGGCAAACTGCATCTTACATCCAGAAGAAAGAAGAAGTGGTGCGCGCCCTGGAGGCACAAAAGGAAATGGCCATCCAGATGAAGAACGCCCTTCTGCAAGGCCGCCTGGACGACTTTGGGGATTTGCTGCATCAGGCCTGGCAGACCAAAAAGCTGCTCGATCCGGCCATCACCACGCCGCAGATTGACGAGATGTACGCCGCTGCTCGCCAGGCAGGGGCTATCGGCGGCAAGATCCTGGGCGCGGGTGGCGGAGGATACCTGCTTCTGTACTGTCCTTTTGATCGCAAGCACGTGGTGGCGGCGACCTTAGAGCGTCTGGGCGGCCAGGTGGTAGACTTTGGCTTTGACTGGCGCGGGTTGCAGACGTGGGAGCGACCGTAGCTATGTAGCCCCAGTGGATCACAATTTAGCAGCAGAGCAGGCTCCCACGCCTGCGGGCTGGCGGCATGGGAGCCGCCCCCGCGATAGAACCGTGATCTACCGAGCCCAGGTCTGGGCGCGTCAGGTTGAGGCTCGGGCGCAGGATGGTGGAGGAAAAAGTCTTTGGCTAGCAGGGCCGTCTTCCTGGACCGAGATGGGACGATCAACGAAGAGGTCAACTACCTGAGCCAGCCGGAGGATTTTCGCTTGCTGCCGGGAGCGGCTGTGGCGATTCGTCTGCTCAGGGAACGGGGCTGGCGGGTCATCGTGATCAGCAATCAGTCCGGGGTGGCGCGTGGATACTACACGGAAGGGGACGTGGCCGCCATCCACGCCCGCCTGCGGGCCGACCTGGCGCAGGCAGGGACCGGCGTGGATGCCATCTACTACTGCCCGCACCATCCTGACGCTGCCTGCGGCTGCCGCAAGCCGGGAACGCTGCTCTTCGAACAGGCAGCCCGCGATTGCGATCTCGATCTAGCCGCCAGCTACGTGGTGGGCGACAAGCAAAGCGATCTGCTGCCCGGCAAACGCCTGGGCTGCGCTACGATCCTGGTGCTTACCGGCTACGGACGGCACGAGCTGGCGCTGGCTGGCCGGCAAGGCTGCCAGCCGGATTACGTCGCTGCTGATCTGTATCAGGCCGCGCAATGGATTCTGCACGCTGATGAAAGTACTGTACGTCTATAAGGACTACTACCCTGTCGTAGGGGGGATTGAAAATCACATCCGCCTGCTCTGCCAGGGGCTAAAAGCGCATCCCCATGTCGAGCCCACGGTGCTGGTCACCAGCAGGACGGGTAAGACCGTCATCGAGGAGATTGATGGTGTGCGCGTGATCAAAGCGGCGCGTCTGGCCACCATCTCCTCTGCTCCCGTCAGCCTGAGCCTCTTCGCCTGGCTGCATCGCCTGGAGGCCGACGTGACCCACCTGCACTTCCCCTACCCCGTGGGCGAGCTCGCCTACCTGTGGGCCGGGCGCAGCCGGCGGCTGGTCATCACCTACCACAGCGACATCGTGCGGCAAAAGTATCTGTTGCGTGTGTACGAACCATTCCTGCGGCACCTGCTGGCTCGGGCTGACGTGATCACAGTCTCCAGTCCCAACTACATACAAAGCTCACCCTACCTGCGCCCCCTGGCCGGCAAGTGCGTGGTTATCCCGCACGGCACCGACCTGAGCCGATTTGTGGCTACGCAGGCCGTGCAGAGGCGCGCGGCGGAGATACGGCAGCACTATGCTGCTCCGTTGCTCCTCTTCGTGGGGCTCCTGCGCTACTACAAGGGGCTTTCTTTCCTCATCGAGGCCATGCCGCAGATCGCGGCTAAGCTGCTGATCGTGGGGCAGGGACCGCAGGGTGAGGAGTGGCAAACCCTGACGCGCCGGTTGGGGCTGGACGATAAGGTCGCTTTCCTGGGTCGCGTCAGTGAGGAAGAGCTGATCGCCCTCTATCACGCCGGCGACGTTTTTGTGCTACCCTCCATTCACCGCAGCGAGTCCTGGGGGGCGGTACAGATCGAGGCCATGTCCTGCGGCAAGCCGGTGGTCTGCACCGAGCTGGGCACGGGCACCAGCTTCGTCAACGTGGATGGGGTGACGGGGCGAGTGGTGCCGCCGCGCGATGCGGCTGCCCTGGCCACGGCCATCAACGCTCTCCTGGGCGATGAAGCCATGCGCCGGGCGATGGGGGCGCGGGCGCGAGAACGAGCCCAGCAGGAGTTCTCCCTGGAGACCATGGTGGAGCGTGTGCTGGCGGTCTATGGGGAGGTGTTGGGGACTGCTCAGAAACTTGGCAGCTCTAGACTGTCACTCTGAGCGCAGCGAAGAGTCTCGCCCCCGCATGGGCTGAGATGCTTCGCTGCGCTCAGCATGACAGTTTCTGTCTTTGCACATGCCGCCGAGGGCATGGGGTTCTCGCAATGACCTGGAAACTGAGAACCCCTTGATTTTGCACCCCAAATGTGGTAAGGTTATGGAGGCGCAACTTGCGCCTGAGGATGGATAATGCAAACCAAACTGAGTGTCTTTTGCGATAAGGTCATCGAAGCCGGGTGGCTGATCGCCGTTATCGTGGCCCCGCTGTTCTTCGATGTTTACACGGCTGAGGTCTTCGAGCCGGATAAGATCACCCTCGTACGGTCCGTGGCCCTGCTGATGGTGCTGGCCTGGATCGTCAGGACGGTGGAGCAGGCGCTGGGCGGCAAGCCCGCCACGACGAGCGCTGAAGCGCCACCGCGATCGCCGGGCGACTGGGTACGAAGCATCCAGGCGCGCAACCCCCTGGCCCTGCCCGCCCTGGCCTTGGTGCTCGTCTACCTGATCGCCACTGTCTTTTCGGTCACCCCGGCGTTCAGCCTCTGGGGGTCGTACAAGCGGCTGCAGGGCACGTACAGCACGTTCTCCTACATCGTGATCTTCTTCCTGGCGGCCAGCACGATCCGCAGCCGGCCCCAACTGGAACGCGCCGTGACCACGGTGCTGCTTACCAGCCTGCCGGTCTCCCTGTACGGCCTGATTCAGCACTTCAAGATGGACCCCCTGCCCTGGGCCGGGGACGTGGTCTCTCGTGTGGCTTCCAACATGGGCAATCCGATCTTCGTGGCCGCCTACCTGATCATGCCCGTGCCTTTGGCGATTATGCGCTTCCTGGAGCGGCACGAGCAGTGGCTGCGCTCCATGGGCCGGGCGAAGTTGCCTGCCGGCCGAGTGGAGACCGCAGCGAGAACGACGTCGGCTAAAGGTCTGCCCCCAGAGGCGGCATCTGGAGAGGTGAACTTCCTGGTGTGGCTGGGCTATCTGTTGCTGGCGGGCGTCCAGGCGTTAGGGCTCTTCGGGCTGCTCTGGCAGGCCTTGCGCTTCGGCGAGGTGCAGCAGGAGATTCGCCTGGCGGCGCAGGCGGGCAAGGCGGCCGCCGTCAGCTTTGGCCCAACCGACTGGGTTCTGGTGCTGTTGGCGCTGGCCCTGCTGCTGGTGCCCTTTGTCCTGCGCAAAGGGGCGTATGCGCCCTGGATCGGCGTGGTGGCCTACGTCTTCCTGCTCCTGACGCAGCTCACGACTCTACTCTTCTCCCAAAGCCGTGGGCCTTTCCTCGGCCTGTTGGCCGGCATCTTCGCCTTCATCATCTTGCTCATTGCGCAACTGCGCAATCAAAGATTACGCCAGGGAGTGGGGCTGACGGTGGTGGCCGTGGGTTTGTTGGGCATCGTTTTTCTGGGCGTCTTCAACCTGCCCAATACCCCCTTGGCGCCTCTGAAGAAGGTGCCCTACATCGGCCGGTTTGGTACCTTCGGCGAGGAGGGCGGCACGCGCAAGGTGCGCGAGCTGATCTGGCAGGGTGCCAGCAACATGCTGCACGCCGATTTGGGCCGCACCCTCGTGGGCTATGGCCCAGAGGCCATGCACGTGGCCTACAACCCCTACTATCCGCCTGACCTGGCCCACTACGAGCAGCGCAACGCCTCGCCGGACCGCTCGCACAACGAGACCTACGATGCCCTGGTGATGATGGGGGTCATCGGCTTCGCTGCCTACTGGCTGGTGTTCTACAGCTTCTTCTACTACAGCCTGGACCTGCTGGGGCTGATCGCGCCGCGCCATCGCCGTACCATCTTCATCACTTTGATGGCCGCCGGCCTGGTGGCCTTCCTGATCCTGTACCTGCGCCCTTACCTGCCTGACTCGCTGGCCCAGCCGCTCCTGTCCCTGTCCTGGGCCGTGCCGCTCCTAGGTGTAGGCGTGCTGCTGGGTTACCTGGTGCTTTCGGCCATCTTCCTGCCGCACGAGATACAGGTTGAAGAGGGACGCTTCCAGCTTCTACTGATCGCCCTGTTTGCCGCCGTGGTGGCGCACTTCACGGAGATTCAGACCGGCATCGCCATCGCCTCCACGCGCACGCACTTCTGGCTCTTCCTGGGCATGACCGTGGCCATTGGGGCCATGCGGGCCGCCTCGGCCCGCACGGCCGTGGCTGCACCTGCCGCGGCGCCGGAGGTGGCGCAGCCCGCTACCGCGCCGGCGAAGAAGGGCAAGAAGGCCAGGGCGAAAGCGGCGCCGGTGGCGCGCAAGGAGGCGCCTGTCAGCCAGTGGTGGATCTCGCCACTGATCGTATCGCTTATCGCCGGCATCGTTCTGACCACTATGGTCTTCGACATGCTCCCCCTCAACCAGGGGCTGCCGCTGCTCACCGCCCTGTTTATCGCCGGCGTCTGGCTCTTCGGCGGGGTGTTGGCCTTCGTGGAGGGCGATAGCCAGAGCGACCGCCTGTCGCAACTGCTGCTGTATGCGCCGCTGAGTCTGGGCTGGATGTTGATCTTCGTTCTGTTGCGCACCGCCTTCGCTCTCACCCGCTTTGGCACGGACCCCATGGGCGCCCTGCTGGCGACGATCATTGTCTACTACGTCTCCTTGGGGCTGTTGGCGCTGGCCCTGGGGGCGGCGCTGCTGTGGCGAGAGAAGACGCTCCCCGCACGCTCCTGGCGGGGGGCGGCGCCGGCGGTGGGCTACGCTGTCCTGGCTCTCTTGACGATCCTGGCCATCTGGAACACCAACCTGCAGGTGGTGCTGGCCAACGTGTACTACAAGCAGGGCGATGCTCTGAGCAAGGCGGGGCGCAATGATGCGGCCGCGGCCATGATCGAGGAGGCCATCAATCGGCAGCCGGATCAGGATTACTACTACCTCTTCCTGGGCAAGGCCTATCTGGATTGGGCAGTTACCGTGACGGACACTAACAAGCAAGCGGAGTTGGTTAAAAAGAGCGAACAGGCACTGCTGCGCGCCCGCGATTTGAACCCCTTGAATACCGATCACTGGGCCAATCTGGCGCGGGAAAGCAAGATGAAAGGCGATCTGGACAAGGCCCTGGCCTACTACGTGGATGCCGCCCGGCTCAGCCCGCACAACGCTCAGATTTTCAATGAGTGGGGGTTGATCTACGTCCAAAAGGGTGCGTACGGTGAGGCCATCGCTAAGTTCCAGCATTCGCTGACCCTCGACCCTATCTATGCCGATACCTATCTGTACCTGGGAGAGGCCTATCGCCTGCAGGACAAGGCCGAGCCGGCGATCGAGGCTTATAGAAAGGCTGTAGAGCTGAACCCCAAAATGGCGCAGGCCTACACCGCCCTGGGGGTGCTCTACTCCCAGCAGGGCAAGCTGCTGGAGGCGCGGCAGGTTTTTGAGCGGGTGGTCGTGCTGGACCCCAAGGACATGGTCGGCCACCGCAATCTGGCCTTGACCTACCAGCAATTGGGGATGATCACCGAGGCCATCAGCGAGACCAAGCTGGCTCTGCAACTGGCTCCCAACGATACGACCTTACAGCAGTTCCTGCAGCAATTGCAGCAGCAACTGGGCCCGCAGCCGAAGCCCTAAAATCAGCAAATCGGCAAATCAGCAAGTTGTTGATTTGTGATTTGCTGATTTGCTGATTTGTGATTTATTGCCATGACCGTCTACATTCTGATCTTCTTTGCTGCTCTCTTCGTCTCCCTGGCCGGGACGCCCCTGGTCCGGCAGAGCGCCGTGCATCTGGGTGTGGTGGACATGCCCAGCGCCCGTAAAGTGCACGCCTCCCCCATGCCGCTGCTAGGCGGGGCCGCCGTGTACCTGGGCTTTGTGCTGGCGCTGCTCCTGTTCCGGGACGTCCTGACGCTGCCCGGACACCTGGAGCAACTGGGCGGCATCCTGGGCGGCGCCACCATTGTGGCCCTCTTCGGCTTTTGGGACGACAGTCGCGGCAAAAGCATGCGCCCGCTGGTCAAGCTGGTGGGCCAGTTGCTGGCCGTGACGGTGCTCATCGCCTCTGGCATCCGGGTGGAGTTCCTGCACTATGCCATCCCCAACCTCCTGATCACCGTGCTCTGGGTGGTGGGCATCACCAATGCCCTGAACTTCCTGGACAACATGGATGGGCTGTCCAGCGGCATCGCCGCCGTAGCCGCGGCCTTCTTCTTCCTGCTGGCCACCACCAACGGGCAAATCCTGGTGGCCAGCCTGTCGGCGGCGCTGCTGGGGGCGACCCTGGGCTTCCTGCGCTACAACCTCACCCTGCGGCCGGGCAATCAGGCCAGCATCTTCCTGGGCGATACGGGGGCGCTCTTTCTGGGCTTTGTGCTGGCGGCGGTGGGGATCAAGCTACGCTTCGAGAACGTGGACATCGTCACCTGGATGATCCCGGTGATGGTGCTGGGCCTGCCGATTTTCGACATGACCCTGGTGACGATTTCGCGCCTGCGCCGCAGACTGAGCCCCATAACAGCGGGCAAGGATCACGTCTCGCATCGCCTGGTGGCTCTGGGACTGACGCGACGAGAGGCCGTGCTGACGCTTTACCTGGTGGCCGTGGTCTTTGGCCTGTGCTCGCTGTTCCTGCTTAAGGCCAGCATCCCGGAAGGGTATTTCACCGGCGGCGTAGTGGCCTTGTGCAGCCTGGCCGGGCTGGTGTGGCTGGAGAAAACGCAGTAGGGGCGAAGCATCTGCCACTCTGATGAGGAAGTGCTCTGCTTTTGCCGGGCAGATGCTTCGCTCCTACGGAAGAGGTGCGCTGTTGAGTCTGGAAGAGAAGGTTGCGGGCCGGACGGCCCGCATCGGCGTGATTGGCCTGGGGTACGTGGGGCTGCCGCTGGCGGTGGAGCTGGCGCGCTTGGGCTATCACGTCACCGGCATTGACGTGGACGCCGGCAAAGTGGCGTGCCTGGGGCGCGGCGAGAGCTACATCCAGGACGTGGCCAGCACCGACGTCGCCGCACTGACGGCGGCGGGTCGTTTGCAGGCCACCGGCGACTACGACGCCATCACCGCCCTGGACATCGTCTTCATCTGCGTGCCCACCCCGGCCACGGCGGAGAAGGCGCCCGACCTGTCGTTCATCCGCACGGCGGCGCAGGGCATTGCCCCCCGCCTGCAGCGGGGCCAGCTCGTGGTGTTGCAGAGTACCACCTATCCCGGCACGACCGAGGAATTGGTGTTGCCGATCCTGGAGCAAGCGGGCCTGCGGGCGGGGGTGGATTTTCACCTGGCCTTCTCGCCAGAGCGAGTTGACCCCGGCAACCGGCGCTTCACCGTGCGCAACACGCCCAAGGTAGTGGGCGGGGTGACGCCGGCCTGCGCTGCCGTGGCCCAGCAGCTTCTGGAGCAGCTCACGCCGCAGGTGCAGGTGGTGTCCTCGCCGCGGGCGGCGGAGATGACCAAGCTGCTGGAGAACATCTTCCGCAGCGTCAACATCGCCCTGGTCAACGAGCTGGCGCTCCTCTGCGAGCGCATGGACATAGACATCTGGGAGGTCGTCGGCGCGGCGACCAGCAAGCCCTTCGGCTTCATGCCTTTTACGCCGGGGCCGGGCGTGGGTGGGCATTGTATACCCATTGACCCCTATTATCTATCCTGGAAGGCGCGGGAGTACGATTTCTACACCAAGTTCATCGAGCTGGCGGCCGAGGTCAACCAGAGCATGCCTTACCACGTGGTGCAGCTTGTGGGGGAGGCCCTGAACGCGCAGGGGAAGAGCCTGCAGGGGGCCAGCGTGCTGGTGCTGGGGGTGGCCTTCAAGCGCAACGTGGACGATGCGCGTAACTCGCCGGCGCAGCGGGTCATCGAGCTGCTGCTGGAGCGCGGCGCCCAGGTGGCCTACAACGATCCGTACGTGCCGCGCTTCAGCGTGGGCCACAACGCCCTCTATCGCCCCGCGGCCACCTTCGAGTCCGTGCCCCTGGACGACGCTCGCCTGGCGGCCAGTGACTGCGTGCTCATCGTCGCCGGGCACAGTGCCTACGATTACGCCCGCATCGTCACCCAGGCGCCGCTGGTGGTGGACACCGTGAACGCCACGCAGGGCCTGGTGGCGGCGCCCGGCCAGATCGTGCGGCTGGGGGCACCGCGCTGAAGCGCGTACTACGAACGGGAAAAACGAACGGGCTGGCACCTCGAAAGGCGCCAGCCCGTTTTTGTGTTGGCTAGGGTGGCAAGAGGCTACTACTCTGGCCGGGTCAGGCCGGTCATGTCCACCTTGACTTTGCCGCTCTTGCTTAGATCTTCCAGCGAATCGTAGAGGATCTGGAGAGCGTACTTGGGGTTGTGGGCGTAGGCGCCCGGATCCTTCTGGATGTACTGGTAGTTGTAGGCCGCCTTGAGCAGCCGCGGCGTCCAACTCGCCCAGCGATTGGCGCTCACGGCCTCTTTCGCGTCAGCCTTGCCGTCGCCGTTCGTGTCAATGAAGAAGTACGGGTTGGTGTGGCCTTCGTAGACGATGGCGGTGTTGGTGAGCGTCTTGCTGTAGTCCACGATGGCCGTGTACAGCTTGGCTTCCAGCGCCGTAATCTCCGCTGCGATGCCTTCCTTGACATCCTTGTCGCCATCGAAGTCCTTGGTGCTCATGCGGATGTCTTGGGCCGTCTTGACGCCGGCATGGCAGGTGACGCACTTGTCCATCTTCAGGCTCAGCTCGTGCGTGCTGTGGCATTCGGTGCAGGTAGCGAAGCCCGGCGCGTGGGCGTTCTGGCCGGCGTACTTCTTGCCGTCGTACTGATAGGCCACCTGCGCCGCATCGCCGAAGAGCGTGGAGCCGGCGGCGAAGTAGTGCACGTTGGCGAAGGTGATCTTGGAGTCTACCTTGTCTTCCTCGACGCCCTTCACCCGGATGTCGATTGTAGACTTGGACTGGCGACCCTGGTGGCATTCCAGACACAGGTTGGCGGCCACCGGTTTGAGCGCGCCCTTGTCATCCTTGTCTTTGCTGAAGGTCAGGCTCTTGCCGCTGGGGAAGGGCACGTTGACCACGGGGTGCAACGTGTATTTCGCCAGGTCGTTGTGGCAGGTGGTGCAGGCAAAGCCATTGGCGGTCGGCTGCTCGCCCACGCCAGTGGTCACGACTGAGCCGGCGCTGGTGATCGCCACGGTGCCATTGCTCTCCAGGAATTCCGGCAGACCCTTGGCGCTGTGGCACTTGGCGCAGCTTGCCGGCACGGCGCCTTCCGCATCCCAATAGCGGAAGGCCATGGTCGTGCCGTCGAAGTGGCCGGCGTCGTTGCGGACAGCCTTGCTGATGTCCACCTTAGTCGCCAGCTTGGTGTTGAGATCGCTGATCGAGTCGTACATCAACTGGATGACGTACTTGGCGTTGTGCGCCAGCTTGCCCGGATCCTTGCGCGCGACCTGGTAGTTGTAGGCGGCCTTCAACAGCCGCGGGGTCCAGGAAGTGTAAGCGCCCTCACCCGTATCGAGCTTGCTGTTGGCATTCTTGTCGGCGAAGAAGTAGGGATAGGTGGCCGCGTCATAGCCGATGTCGGCCTTGCTGACTTCCTTGGCATAGGCGGTGATGGCGGCGAACAACTTCTCCTGCAGGCCGGCCAGTTCCTCGCCGATGCCTTCCTTCACATTGCCGTCGCCGTCGTAGTCTTCCCGCGAGCCAGCCATGCGCACCTTGGCGAAGTCCTCAGCCTTGGTGACGCCCGCGTGGCACGTGGCGCATTCCTTGATTTCCAGCTCCAGCGAGTGCGAGTTGTGGCAGCCGTTGCAGGTGTCATACGGCTCGGGATGCTCGAACTTGCCATCATACAATTGGTCTTTGTACTCGTAGCCGCCCTTGGCCAGGGTGCCATACTGCGTGGCTGCGGCGGCGAAATAGTGGATGTTGCGGAAACCGAAGGTCGTGGTGATGGTCTTGCCGGCAGCATCCGTGGTCACGAGCGGCTTCACAATCATGTCCGCGTCCGCATCGGTGAGCTTGAATGTGTTGGAGATGACGTTATTCACGCTGACCGTGGACTCGCGGCCCTGGTGGCATTCCATACAGCGGGCTTCGGGGCCGAGGTTCTTGAGCGTCACGCCAGAGGGGAAGGTGACACTGGTCTTGTTGACTGTGCCCGAGTTGTGGCAGGCCACGCAGTCGACCAGGGAACCGGTCGGTACGGCCTTGTCCACTACGCCGACCTTGCTGCCATCCACGCCGAGGAAGTCGCGATAACCCTCGGAGCTGTGGCACTTGGCGCAGGTAACTGGGACTTCTTTCTCGGTGGCCGTGGGCCAATGCTTGAAAGCCTCAGCCGTAGGATTAGCATGGCCCGCCTTCTGCCAATCGGCCAGGAAAGGGACGACGGGCGACTTGGCGGTGGCGGTCAGGTTAAGCGTCGCTCCGATCGCCCCGGTTGTCGCCGGCGCTGTGGTGGCCGGTGGCTTGGTCGGTTCCGGGGCCTTGGTGGGTGGTACTGGCGTTGGTGTGGGGGCAGGCGAGCCGCAAGCCGCCATCAGACCCACAACGATGAGCAGGGCAGTGACCAGAGTGGCGATCGCGATTACACGCGAAGTCTTCATAAAGTCTAGTCCTCCTTTCTCCAGAATTGAGCGCGGGGCCAGAGATCGTCTCTGCTACGGGATGTGGGTGCCTGGCCCACCTGTGAGACAGCGATCTGGGGCTTGGCCGATGAGATCAATACGGGCACGCGAGGCAACCAAGGAACAATAAGGCTGTATCACCTCCTTCTGCGCAGATGAGAAGTTACGCCAGTGGGGCATAGTATACCAGGAAAAAACGGCACTGTCAAGACCAGGATTGTCTTAATTCAGCTTGGAAGATTTCGCCGGGGGGACCGGCGGGAGGTTTTTGGCTAGTTCAGGGGGCTGCGTACGGCCTGGCGGCATAGGGCCAGGCTTTGGAGAGTACCTTTGGGGATTTTTATGTGCACCGGATGTGCTACATTAAATCAACCACGCAACAGGCAAGGCCGCCTACCATCTCACTCGGCAGGCGGCCTTGGCGGGCGCCTTGAATCAGGCTAAGCGCGCCACAGAATGGCCAGCAGGCAGCTTACTCTTCCTGCCCACCTGGGCAACTAACGTCTACTTCGCGGGCTTATGGCATGTCTGGCAGGTCTCCACCGTTCGCCCGGCGTGATTGGCGGGCGCCGGCTTGGGGCCGCCTGTGGTACTGTGGCAGAGCAGACAGTTTTCGCGTCCGGCCAGAGCGTGCGTGATGGCCGGTGCCCCTCCAGCGACCGTGGGCGCCGTTGTTGGCGTCGCTGCCGCGGCTGCCTTCGTTGGCGTCGCGGCTGCTGGCGTTGGTGTAACTGTCGGTGCGGCAACCGTGGGGGCGGCGGTTGGTGTGGCGACAACTCGTGGTGTCGGCGTGGGAGCAACCGGAGCAGCCCCTTCCTGCAGAGTAGGCTTGTGGCAGGAGGTGCACATGTCCGTCTTGAAAGTGGCGTGATTCTCTGGCGCCGGCAGCACCTTGCCCGGCCCGTGACAGACTGTGCAGTCGGTGCGCGCCCCGATGGGGTGCGGGATGGAGCCAGGAACACCCGCGGACGGCACCTTGGGCGGCGCCGACAGTTGGCGAATCTGCGGGGCGTTCAGGCCGCTGAATTTCCACTGGGTGCCGTGGCAGGAACTGTTGCTGCAGAAGCTGCTGTTATCGCTGCCGCCGGGGTTGTCCAAGGTGTGGCAAACGGCGCAACTGGCGTCGAACTGGAAGCGATGCTCGGACAGCCAGGTGGTGCTGCGGTGAGAATCGGGCTCCTTTCCCCCAGGGGATATTGATACCATGGGCAGGGGCTTACCAGGATCGGCCACCTCGGGGATGCTGTGGCAGATGTTGCACTCCAGCCGGATGGCCTGCTTATCGGCGCTGAGGTGCTTACCATCGTGACAGCGGAAGCAGCCCGGGAAATCCTTGTGCCCAATGTTGTCGGGATGGGTCTCCCAGGTGACCTGCATGAACGGAAACTGGGTGCGGTCAAAGATAGCCTGCAGACCGGCCACGGCGGCTTGGACGTCGGCGGCGCGCTTGTTGGCCACGTCGGGATACTTGGTGCGATAGAAGTCGGCGACGGCGGCGATAGCTTTAGCCGCCTCGGCCTCGGTGGCGTAGGTGTGCTCCAGCACGGCTACGCCTTGCTGCTTGATTTCCGGCAGATCGGCCGGGATGGCGCCGCGGGACAGAGCATCGTCCAGAGCCCCAGAGGGCCGGCTGAAGACGTGCGTGGCGCGGTTGTGGCAGTCCACGCAGTCCATCTTGCGCTTTGGCGCCTGGGCGATCTGCTCCTTAGTCAGGCTGGAACCGGCAGCCAGGTACTCGGTGACCGCGCCGTTGAACTCCGCTCTGACCCAGGGAATCTCCTGGCGCTTCTCATCGCTGGCGATGTACCAGACCGGGTTCTCAATGTGCCAATGGATACCGCGCCCCCGGCCTTCGACCTGCCGCCCGCCACCAGTCCTCATCAGCAAGGCGGTGCGGGTCAGGCTGTTGACCTTGTCCTGGGCGAAGGTGGGCATGACGACCAGGCGATCCTCGTAGAACTTCTCCGGCCAGTGGCATTGCTCGCAAACTACCTCCACCGGGCGCAGGCTCTTGATGGGGGTCTCGATCGGCCGCTCGTACAGGTTGAGGGGGTAGACCCACAGGTAGCGGATGTTGCGGGCTTCGATTTGGAGGAGCGCCAAAGCACCCGGCCCCCGGTGGCAGGTGCCACACCCGGCGCGGGCGTGCGGCGAGTTGCGATAGGCCGTCGCTTCGGGGCTCATGACGTGACAGGAGGAGCAGAAAGCCGCCGACTCGGTGTACTGGACCAGCGTGAGCGAGATCAGGAAGAACACGAAGAGGACCGCCAGCAAAAGCACAATAGCCAGCAAGATGCGCCGTCGGTTGGTGCTCCGCTTCGGAGCTACGCTTTGTGCCATCGTTCCCTCCCACACAGGCGAATGAGTGCTGCTCATTCACCGAAATTTGTGGCCGGCCGAGGCCGACGCCGCCTGACAGTGCCAATATAACTCAATTAGTCTGTTTTGTCAAGGGGATTGGCGATTGACGATTGACGATTGCCGATTGCCGATTGGCGATTGACGATTGACGATTGGCGATTGACGATTGGCGATTGGCGATTGACGATTGACGATTGACGATTGGCGATTGACGATTGACGCAGGGCCCTGTCAAAGTAATTTTGCGCGTCATTGCGAGGAGCGGCGGCGACGAAGCAATCTCACTGTTGCGCCATGAGAGAGATTGCTTCACTGCGTTCGCAATGACGAGATGCTGACTTTGACAGGGCACTGGGCGCTCCAGCACGGCAGTTAAACCCAGAAGAATGAAGAATACGTAGGCCAGGTCCGGGGAACCAAAGAGGAACCGGTCTACCAGCCCGTGGGCCCAGGCGGCAACCATGGCCCCCAACAGGCCCAGAACGAGCGCCCGCCGCCAGGGATCTTCTGCTGTGCGGTAGAGTCGTAGCCCTTTCTGGAAAAAGGCCACCAGGAACCAGACCAGGGCGATGACGCCCAGAACACCCAGGTTGAGCCAGAACTCTAGCAGAAGCTGGTGGGGGTGGCTGAGGTTCGGCTCCCGCCAGGCCTCCGGCCGGATGTACTGCGTGCGATACAATTCCAGGAAGCCGTCCAGCCCCACGCCCAGTACAGGATGATCGGCCAGCATCTGCAGCGAGGACTGCCACAGGCTCAGGCGCAGCACGCTGGTGCTCCCCGGCTGCAGGCCCAGGTGCGAGACCACCCGCTCCACGCGCAGCACGGGCAGGAGCAGCACGGCCAGGAGCAGGGCGGCAATCAGGAGAAGCAGGAGCGCCTTGCGCCCCTTCATGGCCACCATGAAAAGCACTGCTACCCCACATCCCAGCCAGGCCCCCACGGAGTAGGTCAGCAGCAGGGCCAGCGCCAGTATCCCCACAGCCGCCACAGGTAGTGCTATCCGCCATCTGCTATCTGCCATCTGCCATCTGCCAATTGCCCAGGCCAGAGCCAGCGGCAGGACACGCTCCAGAAACAGCCCCAGGCTGTTGGGTGAGGGGTAGGTGGCCAGCATCCGCCGCACGCCCTCGGCGGTGATGACGTGGTCGGTGAAAGCATACTGGTACAGGCCGAAGAGAGCGACGACCACCCCGGCGGCCAGCAGCGCCCCGGCCAGCCGCCACACCCCCCGCCGATCCACGCTGCGCGTCAGCAAAAAATACAGTAGCACCGGCTCCAGCACCACCACCCGCAGCTCGCGCAGGCTCAGCCGCAGGTTGGCGGATGCCGCCAGGGAGATGAAGGCGGCGGCCAGGAACAACACCACCGGCCAGTCGAAGAGTAGAGATTGGAGATTGGAGATTGGAGATTTGCTGATTTGCGATTTGCTGATTTGTGATTTGCCGATTTGCTGATTTGCGATTTGCGATAACCAGGCCAGGCCGCAGGCCAGTACCAGGAACTCTGGCAGGGAGATGGCCAGGCCCCCAATTTGCCGCGGCAGGAAGACGAAGGGGATGGAGAAGACGGTGAATAGCAGTGCCTCCTCCAGGTAGGCAATGGCCAGAACCACCACCGCCAGCGCCGCCACGACCGTCACCGCCAGCCAGGGTGAGAAGGCGTAGATGGCCAGCGCCAGCCCCAGCACGGCCAGCCGCCCTGCCGGCGGCAGCGCGGCCCAGGGCAATCGCGGCAGGAGCCAGGCCAGCCCGGCCAGAGCCAGGAGCAGCGCTATCGCCAGCGCCGCCAGCTTAGCGACATAACTAGCAAAGAAGGGTGGCTGGCGCGGCGCTACGCCGGTTGCTGGCGAAGTTGTGGCCAGGGACTGCACGGCGCTGTACGTCGCCCGGGGGGAGAAATCGTCGCTGAGCAGGGCGAAGCCACGCAACGGATCGTCGGGGGCGGCGGCGGGGAAGCGCAGGCCCTGCAGGCAGGCCACCGCCAGCCACGGCCACTCCGCCTGGGCGCGGCGCAGGGCGGCCACCGTGCGCCCCGCCTGCTTGTCCTCGCTGTCCGTGCCCCAGGGCGATGCTCGTCCAGGCCAGCCGGCGGGCAGGGCGTTCCAGCCGAACTCCACCGCCCAGATCGCCCGCTCGCCGTCGCCGTAGCGCAGCATCGTCTCTCGCAGCAGGATGAGGCGGGAGAAGTTGAGCACGTCCCGGGCGACTCGCCGGTCCTCCGGCCCGCTCCAGAAGCCGTAGGGCTTGGCGGCCAGGGCGTCAAAGCTGCCCTTCGCGCCAGCGCGGTACATACCGTCCAGGTAGGCCACCTCGCCCTGGTTCCACTCGCTCTGCTCGATCGTGGGGGCCAGCCCCCCGGCCAGGACGACGATGTGCGGATCGGCGGCGTGCAGGGCCGCGGCGACGGGCTGGAGCAGGGCGACGTATTCGGCGGGGGAGGCGTAACGCTCCCCCCAGTGCGGGCGGATGTTGGGCTGGTCCCAGACCTGGACGGCGGCCAGGCGACCGCGGTACCGGATGGCCAGAGTAGCGGCGAAGCGGGCCAGGGCTTTAGGGTCAGCCGGTGGGGTGGTGGGCGCGGCGCTGGCTCCACCCTGGCGAGCCCAGGCCGGCGAGGTGTCCAGCACGGCGATGAGGCGCAGATTTTGCCCGGCGCACTCGGCGACGATGGCGTCCCAGAGCGCCCAATCGAACTGGCCGGGCTGCGGCTCCATCTGCGCCCAGGGGAAGCGCTGCCGCACCCAGGCAAAACCGGCGGCGCGGGCCAGGGCGAGGGCGCGCTGGCGGTCGGCGGCGGATTGCTCCTGCTCCAGCGCCACGTTGACGCCGAAGAGCGGCGCCGTCTGGCGCGCCACCGCTGGCGGCGCCTCGTAGCTGACGCCGCGGGTGCGCTCCCGCTGCCCGGCCACCAGGTCCAGGGCGAGGGCCAGCAGGGCGGTGAAGATGACGAGCAAAGCAAGCACGGCCAGGATACGCCGCCGCTGAGCTGACATCCAGATCTCCGTAGTTAGGGAATCAGGGAATCAGGCTTTCATTGCGTCCTGATTCCCTGATTCCCCACTCCCCTGTATGCGCCTGGGAACTCTTGTACGTAGAGGCGATAGTTCAACTGCCCGAAGATATGATAGTCATCCACAACTTGTTGCAGGCGGGTGAAGTCCAGGTCGGCCAGAACGATTTCCTCGCTGTCGCTCGACCGGGCCTGGGCCAGGATGCCTGTGCTGCCGGCCGTCATCTCCAGTGGGGCGTGGACGGTGGATCGCCCCCGCCAGGCCGTGCCCCACAGATCCCCCACCAGCGCCGCCTCCAGGCCGAAGACCTGATTGCCTTGTACCTCGCGCCATAAGCGCGCCAGCCACGCCGCCTGGCTCTCTGCCGCCGTAGCCGCTGGATGCACCAGCACGTTGGCCCCCTGCAGGGCCAGGATGCGGCTCACCTCCGGGTAGTGCACGTCTTCACCCAGCACCAAGCCCAGACGACCGACCGGCGTAGGGAAGACAGGCAGCTCGTCGCCACAGGCCAGCCCCCAAGCCTGCTCCTGCGCTCCCAGGTGCGTCTGGTGTTGCCTGCCCACGAGCTCGCCGTCCGGGCCGAAGAGGTGGGCGGTGTGGTAGAGCCGCCCCTGCTGGTCGGGCAGGAGCAGCGTGCCGGCGGCGACGTGCACCCGGAACTCCGCGGCCAGGCGGGAGAAGGTCGCCAGGTAGATGGCGCGCAGTTTGGGCGCGGCCCGGCGCAGGCTCTTGCCCGCGGGCTCGCCGGAATCGGGCAGGGCCAGCAGCCCCGTGTACGCTGGCAGGGCGATGAGCTGCGCCCCTGCCTGCGCCGCCTGGCGCACCACGGCCCGCATCTTCCGGTAGAACTGGCCCGCCTCGGTCAGAGACTCCGCCCGGATCTGAACCACAGCCGCCCTGGTGACCAAGTTGTTCACTCCTCAAGTAAGAGCTTGCCTGCGAAGTGGCGTGTTGCGTGCTCCGTAAGGCAGAAAACGGAACACGGGCCGGTTCACCGAGCCCCCCGCTTCGGGGCACCACGCAACACGAAACACCGAGGCAGCACTTACCTAGCTGCATACAATCTGTGTGTATAGATGTACTCTTCCACCGCCTCCGGCACCTGGTACTTGATGGACTGCCCTGCCCGCACCCGCCGGCGCAGGTCCTCGGCGGAGATGCCGATTTCCGGCGTCTCCAGCAGATGCACCCGCTCGCCGAGGTCCGGCAGGGTCGCCTCCAGCTCGCCCAGGTCCAACTGCTGCCCCGGACGGCTGACCACGGCCAGACGGCAGAGCCGAATCAGCCGCGCCGGCTGGCGCCAGGTGCGCAGCTTCACCAGGCTGTCCAGGCCGATGACCAGGTAAAGCTCAGCTTCTGGCCCCAGCTCGCCTTGCAGCAAGGGGATGGTGTCCACGGTGTAGTGCGGGCCGGGACGATCGAGATCGACGCGGGAGAGGCGAAAGTGCGGGTTGCCGGCGATGGCCAGCTCCACCATAGCCACCCGCTGCCCCACGGGCGAGATGGGCTGCCCCGGCTTATGCGGCGGCTGTGCGGCGGGGGCAAAGAGCACCTCCGCCAGTCCCAATCGCCAGCGCGCCTCCTCTGCGGCGATCAGGTGCCCGTAGTGGACAGGATCAAACGTCCCGCCGAAAACGCCCACGCGCATAGTGCCTCCGTAGGCAAGTAGGTAAGTAGACAAGTAGACAAGTAGACAAGTAGACAAGTAGACAAGGAGTCAGTAGACAAGGTCCTTGCTACCTGCTACTTGCTACCTACTACTTGCTGCTTGTCTACTTGTTTACTCGTCTACTTGTTTACTCGTCTACTCAAGAATACGTGAATCTGCGCCCCCTGCACTCCAGACTGTTACTTCCACGTTAGCTCGACCTGCCCAATACGCACCGTATCACCTGGCTGCACCCCGGCCTGCTGCAGTGCCGCCGCCACCCCCCACTGGCGCAGCAACCGCTCGAAACGCTGGCGCGCCTCCTCGTTCTCCCAGTCGGTCTGGACGGCCAGGCGCTCTACTCGCGCCCCGCGCACTACGTAGACGCCACCCTGGCGAGCCACCGTGAAGGCCGCGGCCGGCTTGGGCCGGGGACGCAGCACCGGCAAGGCCTCCGGCGCAGCGACCGGCAGGGGCAGCTCGCGCAGGCGACGCGCCACCGCCCCCAGCAGCTCACGCACGCCCTGCCCCGTCGCCGCGGAGAGGCCGAACACCGGGTAACCCAGCGCCGCCAGTCGCTGGCGCAGCGCCGGCCAGGCTTCTTGTGCCGCCGGCAGGTCGAGCTTGTTCACGGCCACGATCTGCGGCCGGGCGGCCAGGGCGGGATTGTGCAGCGCCAGCTCCTCGTTCACCGTGTGGAAATCGCCCACGGGGTCGGCCGAAGCGCCATCCAGCAGGTGCACGAGCAGCCGCGTACGCTCGATGTGGCGCAGGAACTCGTGGCCCAGCCCGGCTCCGGTGTGCGCCCCTTCGATGAGGCCAGGAATGTCGGCCAGGACGAAGCTCTCGTCGTCTACGACGGCTACGCCCAGGTTGGGGGCCAGCGTGGTGAAGGGGTAGTCGGCGATTTTGGGCCGGGCGCGGGTGGTGGCAGCCAGGAGGGTAGACTTGCCCACGTTGGGATAGCCGATGATACCCACGTCGGCGATGAGCTTGAGCTCCAGCAGCAGCCAGCGCCCCTCGCCCGGCTCGCCCTTCTCGGCGAACTTGGGGGCCTGGCGGGTGGACGTGGCGAAGTGCACGTTGCCCAGGCCGCCGCGCCCGCCACGAGCGACCAGCGCCTCCTGGCCGGGTGCTACCAGATCGGCCAGGAGCTCGCCGGACTCTGCGTCCCGCACTACTGTGCCCGCCGGCACACGCAGGCGCAGGTCCTCGCCGGCGGCACCGTGGCGCTGCTGCTTGCTGCCACGGCCGCCGTGCCCGGCGCGCAGGTGACGATGCGCTTGAAACTCGATGAGGGTGCGCAGGGCGGGGTCGGCGACCAGGTAGACGCTGCCGCCGCGCCCCCCATCGCCACCGTCCGGCCCGCCGTAGGGCACGAACTTCTCGCGGCGAAAGGTGGCCGCCCCATCGCCGCCGTTGCCCGCCTGCACGTGAATCTTGGCCCGATCGTAAAACAACCCCTGTTACCCCCGTTCCCCCTGTTACCCTTGTTGACTATGGATTGACAATACTTCCCGTTTGCACTATACTGCGGCCAGAAAACAGGACGCAGATAAACGCGGGCTGGCGCACGCAGATTTATACATCAAAATAAAAGTAATCAGCGTTTGTCTGCGTGTATCTGCGTCCTCTCACAACTATCCGCTGGAGGATGAATCGCCATGAAGATCGGCGAGTACGAATTCCCGGACGACCTGTACTACGAAAAGAATCACCACTGGGCCAGGCTGGAGGGCGATCTGGTGGTCATGGGCGTCACCGATTTCGCCCAGAAGATGGCCAGGGAGATCATCTACGCCGAGTTGCCCCGCCTGGGGCGACACGTGGAGCAGGGCAAGCCCTTCAGCTCCATCGAATCCGGCAAGTGGGTGGGGCGGGTGTACGCCCCGGTGAGCGGCACCATCACCGCGGCCAACAAGCTCCTGGACGATGATGCCGCCTGGATCAACAAAGACCCCTACTGCAAAGGCTGGATCGCCAAGATCAAGCCCGACAACCTGGACGAGCTAAAGAACCTGCTGCGCGCCGATGACACCCTGGTGGCGTTCATCCAGAGTGAGACGGAGAAGATCAAGCGCGGGGAGAAGAAGTAGTGGTGCGCTCCCCGGTCTGGGCAGACGAGCGCCAGGCGCCGGAGATCGCCGTCCTGGCGCAACGCTACGGCACGCCCCTGCTGGTCGAGGAACGGCTGCCGGTGCGCCAGCTCTTCTCAGGGATCAGCGGCTGGGCCGGCCGCGTGGCCGAGGTGGTCTTCGCCATCCAGCGCCCCAACGGCCGCCTCCTAACGATGACCAAGGAGTTCTACCCCGCGGGCGCTTATCGCCTACCCTCGGGCAGCATCCGGGAAGGCGAGGGCATCGAGGCCGCCCTGCGCCGGGAGATTGACGAGGAAACCGGGCTCAGCGTGGCGATCGCCCGCTTCCTGGCCATCGTGCGCTACCAGATTGAGGTGGATGGCGGGGCCAGCGAGCGCTTCGTCTCCTACGCCTTCCTGGTGCGCGAGGTAGCCGGCGAGCTGCTCCCCCAGGATGCCGCCGAGCGGGTCAGCGGCTTTCGGGAGATTCTCCCCGCCGAACTGGGCGCGCTGGCCGCCAGCCTGGCCCAGGTGCCCGACGTCCCCGGCGACCCGCGCGGCTATTGGAACGATTGGGGGCGCTTCCGGGCCATCGTGCACCGCGTCCTGGCGGAGCTATGGGCGGCAAGGCCAGAGAATGCCTGACCATGCGTGCGCAGTCAGGCAGGGAACGACGTGAAGCGCCACCTCCGTGTTGCGTGTTCCGTGCGGCGTGATAAAACGGAACACGCAGCACGCAACACGGCTTACTGCACCTGCAGCAGCGGCGCCCAGATGTAGCCGGTGTAGCCGCCCCACTCCACCTTGTGCCACAGATTGCTGGTCGGGTAGCCGGCAACGGTCAGCTCCTGGCCGGCCACGTTCTGCTCCAGCAGCTTCACCGTCTGGCCGTAGGCCACCGCCGTGACCCGTGCCGACGCCGTGGTCGCATTCACCCGCATGATGGCCGAGGGGGTGGCCAGCACCCGCGCGCTGGCGCCGGTCACCGGCGGGGCGCTGGTCGGCGGGGGCAGCGTCGGCAGCGACGTTGGCGGGGGCAGGGTAATTGGTGGTGGGATAAGCACGATGGTCGGCGTCGGTGTGGGCTTGGGCGTGGGCGTTGGCGTGCCACGACAGCCAGCCAGCAGCCCCACCACGAGGATCAAGACCACCAGGGTGCCGAGGAAAAAACGCTGGCGATGCATCTTGGCCTCCTCCACAGTTTTTACCGCCGAGCACGCCGATAACGCAGAGATTTCTAGAAACTTCTCCGTGCTCTCAGAGCCTCAGCGGTGAGACATTCCTGAGCGTGAGTCTTGTGGAATAGTCTTCTGTCTAGATGCAATTATAGCATCACTGGCCGATTTTGGCAAGTGTAAGAGGATTGGCAATTTCAGCAGGGCCATGTCAAAGTCATTTTGGTGGTCATTGCGAGTCCCGCAGGGCGAAGCAATCTCCCTCGTTGCGCAACAAAGAGATTGCTTCCCCTTCGCTGCGGCTCAGGGCTGCGGCTTCTGCGCTCGCAATGACGCGATGCTGACTTGGACAGGGCCCTGGGATTGGCAATTTCCGATTGCGGACTTACCCAATGGACGACCCTCATTGGCAAAGATTACTACAGGTCGCAGGCATAGCGCCGGGCGAGATCACGCTGCGGCCCTATCGCTTCCTGCGCACCCGCGGGGCGCTCCTGCGTTTCGGCCAGCAGGAAACCTACCTCCTGTACGATGATCGGCTGCCCAGAGCAACGCTATACCGTGTCCTGGCCCACGAGCTGGCGCACTATCGCCTGCACGGCCGCACCGTCTACTTCGACCAGAAGCAGCGCCAGGCCGAGGAGCAGGAGGCGGATCGGCTGGCCGCGCAGTGGCTGGCGCAGATCGGCAAGGAAGCAGGTGCGGGGTAAGTAGCGCCAAAGGAATGCCTATTGCCCAACTGGGTGATTTCTGGTAAAATAGATTGGCGGGAGGTATCCCACTGTGGACATCCGGGGCATCATCTGGTTGGACAACGTTGTTGAAAAGCTTGGGCGATTGCACAATGTTGCCCGCGTGGAAGTGGAAGCGGTTTTCCTGAACAAACCTGAGTTTCGCCGTGGCCCTAAAGGGAAGCGGCCGGGCGAGAATCTCTACTACGCCCTGGGGCAATCAGATGCCGGGCGCTATCTGTTTGTCGTCTTTGTCTATAAGGGCAATCGCAGGGCACTTATCATCACGGCGCGGGATATGAACGACCGTGAGAAGAGCGGCTGTAGGAGGCGAAGGGGATATGGCTAAGATTCCTGAATTCAAGACTTTGGATGAGGCAGCAGCTTTTTGGGATACCCATGACTTTGAGGATTACATTGACGATACAGAACCGGTGACTTTCCAGGTGAAAATTCTCCGGCGCAAAGGGCCTTCAGTCATTCGACTGACCGGAGAGTTGGTTGACGACCATCTAGTTCTCTCTCCGCCAACCGACCAGAGCGTTCCTATTCGAGTGCATGAGAACGAGATTGCCCTGGAAGATGGCCGACGTATCGTTTTGGACGTCGTGCCTGCCCGGCGGGTAGCGGTGTAACTCGTCCTCTATTCACCTGCCATAACTGGAGGTGGCGATGATGAGGGGCACATGGCGGCGTGGTAGTCTGACTCTGGGGACGGGCTTCCTGCTCGGCCTGGGGGTGGGGCTGCTCCTGGTTCGCCGCCGGGCGGAAGAGGCCGTCCCGCAAGAGGTAGAGGAGAAAGCCGCCTTTGAGGAGATGAGAGAGGCTCCGGCAGAGGAGCCTCCAGCAAAAGCGGCCGCGCCAAAGCCCTGGGTGGCGGCGGTGCTGACCATGGGGTTGGGCCTCGTGGTGTTGCTGGCGGTGGCTATCGGTTTGGAGAACACGAGTTGGTCCATCTATCGGGGACTACGCGGCCCAGACGAGGCCACACAAGGGCGCATCGGCAAAGTGCGGGATGCCCTGGCCACGAGCGGAGAGGCCGCCAAGGCCGTAGCCGCGCTGGATCAGGCCCTGCAGCCCGGCAGAGACGGCACTGACGTGCTGGCCTACCTGAAGGCAGCTATGGACGAACTGGACCGGCAGATTGCTCGCCTGGACGTAGGCGCAGCGGAGTGGCAGAGGTTGGACGAGGCCCGCTCTGCTCTGCGGGGCATCTGCTTTGATCTGGAGGCCGCGGCCTATCGTCGCGGGACGGCCCAGCCCACAACTTGGCTTTTCCCTCTGCCCACGCCGGCGGCCACGCCCTCGTGGTAGCATCCAGGCCAGCCAGGTCCTCAGCCCCTCCCCGCTAAACAAGCCCCCTGGCTATGGCGCCAGGGGGCTTTTGCTACGTCTCCTCCATCTCGCCGATGGCGGCGTCGAACCAGTGCTGCAGCTCATCGCGCGGGAAAAAGGTAATCGCACTGCCAATGCTACCCGAGCGAACCATGTCGTTCTTCACTTCCGCCACGTCAATCTCCAGCAGGGCATGGTTCCGGTCGGCGTCCATCTGCTCCTTGACCACCCTGGCTCGTCCGCGGATGGTCACGGCGATATCCGGTGGGGCGATCAGGGCCACCGCCACCCGCCCATCGCGGCACAGATTGGCGTAGGTGTCGTGGTAGCGCGCCGAGATTAGGCGCAGCAGCCGGGGAGTGATCGCCCGCACGCTGCCAAAGGGCGACGTGCGCGGCGTGCCGTCC
>Ga0233423_10000338_pt1 | contig 25765 bp, 21 predicted proteins | sample Watercolumn_Mata_FD_180713 | JGI IMG/M metagenome (GOLD analysis project Ga0233423, IMG submission 180713) | Freshwater microbial communities from Lake Matano, South Sulawesi, Indonesia - Watercolumn_Matano_2014_112_MG | ecosystem: Environmental > Aquatic > Freshwater > Lake | place: Indonesia...
GGTAGTCTTACCCATTGCTTCGTATATACTGGCTAATGCACCGTAGAATCTTGCTTTCTGATTGAAATCGCAGCCAAGAATGGCCTTTTTGATAAGTTCCTCTGCCTGGGAGAACTTGCCTTGATTTCTATATATCCCTCCAAGCCTAATGTAAGCATAAGCATGCTTAGGATTGCATTCTAGGGTTTTCTTGAAAAGCTCCTCTGCCTGAGGGAGTTTATCTTGATCTATATATAACCATCCAAGTCTAAAGTAGCCATCGTCATTCCTGGGGTCAAGTTTAATTGCCTTTCTGATAAGTTCCTCTGCCTGGGGAAAATTGCCTTGCGCTTTACGTATCCATCCAAGGCCAATATAAGCCTCGGCATTCTCAGGATTAAGTTCAATGGCTTTCTTAAGGAATTCTTCTGCTTGAGTGAACTTGCCTTGATTCCCGCATGTCCATCCAAGCTTAGCGTAAGCATCGTCATTCCTGGGGTCATGTTCAATGATTTTAGTCAATGTTGCCTCGTTTTTCTTGGCATCTCCCCTTTCAACGTAGGGCTCTTTTAAGCCGTACGGGAAGCTATCTTTATTTTGCGCCTTATACAGGCCCAGTTCTTTTGCCTTGGTTATCATATGCAGCCAGAGTAGCCGGGCAAATTTGTATGTCTTAAAGGACCGGATAAATAACAAGGGCTTGGAAGAAGTGGGCCTTTCATAGGGGATATGGCCCTCCCAGCTTTCATCATTTATCCCCATCATCGCTACTACCATGTCAGGATGGTATTCGTTGATGTAAGATTCTACCTGGCTTAGGATAGAACGCGTATTTAGGCCGCCCCTGCCTTTATCTATCACGCTAAATTGTATTCCGGTATTGCTTTGGTTAAGAATCTTCTCCAGGAATGGCGGATACTCGCCCTGGGTAGTAGACTCTCCTAGGCAAAGGATGCGGTAGGCTCCTTTATGGCTTAGGGAGATTGCGTTCCTGTAATCCTGTAGGCTTAATATGATGAACCCTCCCAGCCTTAAACCTGCTTCAAGAAGGATTACCGCAAGAAAGAACCCAAAGACAAAAAGAAGGACTTTCTGCCAAAAGGGGATTTGAATTTTAGTGCGCATGATTTATAATGGATTATTGCACCATATAGTTGTTCTGATACCATGCCTGAAACATTATATAAGTGCCAAGTTTTTTCCGATTGTTTATTTTTCGTGCCAGATGGTCATTGAGCATTCGTTTTATATACTCATGGTTAAATAAATTTTGTTTTTTTATAAAATCTTCCGCAAAGAAAATTTCTATTAGGCCAAAAAACTCTTTTCTATTAAGCCACTGCGCAAAAGGGATCCCGAACCCCTTTTTGGGCCGCCTGGATATCCCCGCAGGTAAGTATCTTTTCATTATAAATTTAAGAAGGCGCTTTTGGAATATAAATTCCTGCGGCAGGCTCCATATAAATTCTACCAGATTATGGTCAAGATAAGGTACTCTCACCTCCAAAGAAGCCGCCATCCCTATGCGGTCTGCCTTTACCAACAAATCTTCGGATAAGTAACTGAAGATATCCAAATATTGGATTCTTTTTAAACCCTCATTAATCATTTTATCAGGGAATAATAATTCGCAGTAATCTTGGATCGCCTTTTTTGTCCCATAGTTTCTCAGGGCTTTTCTATAGAATAACAGTTTCTCAGATGGTAAAAATGACCCCATCCACGATAAATGGCGCTGGCATGGATTTTCTAAAAATCCCCCTCGTATAAACTGCCTCACTTTAAAATCAAAGCTTAGGTCCTTAAATGAAACCGGCAAATAAGCACCCAGAATATTTAAAAATGACTTTTTTATTACCAGAGGGACCTGCCTATAGCCATCTATATATTTATGCGCTAGATACGTAGGATAACCCATAAATAACTCATCAGCGCCTTCCCCTGACAAAACAGTTTTTACAAATTTACGGGAAAATTCGCTTAGCAAATAGGCAGGAAAAACCGATAAATCACCGAGAGGCTCATCTAAGCTACAGGTAACCCTAGGGAAAATGCCGATAAAATCCCGCAAGGTAAATGTATGATGGTGGTGGTTAGTGGATAGGAATTTTGAAGTTGCCTTTGCATATTTTGTTTCATCATAACTATCTTCGGTAAACCCAAGCGAAAAAGTTTCGCACTTGCCGGATAAATTCTGGCTTGTAAAAGCAGCCAAGCTGCTTGAGTCAAGCCCGCCGCTTAAAAAAACTCCTAACGGAACGTCGGCTAATAGATGCTCCTTGACAGATGCCTTCAAAAGATATTCCAATTTTTCCGCAGCTTCATTAAAAGTTATACTCTTGATACTGTTTGTGCTATTTTCTAAATTCCAATAGGAAGCTACTTTGATTTTGGAATCTTTATACATCAAAAAATATCCAGGTTTTAATTTATAAATATTCTTAAATATCGAGAAAGGAGAGGGAATATATTCCAGCGAAAAATAAAGATCGATAGCCGCCAAATCCAACTCTTTACTTATAACCGGCAATTTCAATAAAGCTTTTAATTCGGAGGCAAAAACAAAAATTCCTTTACTGGCGTAGTAATAAAGCGGTTTTATTCCCAGCCTGTCCCTGGCTATAAAAAGCAATTTATTCTTTTTATCCCAAAGCGCAAAAGCAAACATACCTTTAAGCCTGGTTAAACAGCGTTCCCCCATATCCTCATAAAGATGAATAATTACTTCTGTATCTGTTTTCGTATAAAATCTGTGCCCTTTTTTAATCAATTCTTCTTTTAATAAAGAGAAATTATATATCTCTCCATTACAGATTAAAACCAAACTTTTGTCTTCATTATATATTGGCTGGTCTCCTGTGGCTGTTAAATCGACAATACTCAGTCTTTTTATGCCTAAGAATAAATCTTCTTCCGCATCGCAATACCATCCTTCGTCATCAGGGCCTCGATGGACTAAAGATGCGAGCATATTTTTGAAATCATTTTGAAAGTCATTCGGGGATAAACCCTTTGTCCCGCATATTCCGCACATATGTATTATATTGAGTTAATTTTTACAACAGCGCATGCAAATACTCGGATGGCTAACGCGTATTGTTTTTCTTAATTCCTGATAACGTTTAGACCTCCATATAGCCTCTAAAGAATCATTTTTTATGTTGCCCAGCACACAATCCTCAAAGAATTGGCAGGGAAGTATGTCCCCGTTATAATTTATGAATACTGAGTGGGTGATAAAACTACAGCTAGTATCCCGCTTGGGAAGGCCGGAATACCAATCTTGCAATTGGGTTTTGCTCAGATAAGGCTTCATATACACATTTCGGAAATTTTTGCAGATTTTTTTATTCAAATGAACTAAATCAGAGATAAACTTTTGACCAAAGCCTTCGTCATTGATAAAAACCGAAGGGCAGAGGTTAAAGCCTCCTTTCATATTGCTATCTATGGCATCGCTGTGTTCTTTACGGCTTAAGAAATTTAGCTGTTCTATTTTAATTCCATCGACACGCAAATATTTTAAATCAGCCAGGAATGAATCAAAAATTGATAAATTTTGCGGCAAGATAGTTGAGCTTATTAATATTCTTGTGCGCTTATTTTTATTTTTTAAAACATATTTCAAATTCTCTATGGATTTCTTATATGCCCCCGCTACTCCGGTAATTTCATCATGAATATTCTCCGGGCCATAGAGAGAGAATATCAAAACATCGGTTTTTAATCCGATCAAGCTGTTAATTGCGGTATTGCTCATTAAAGAACCATTTGTTGTAACAAGGCATTTAATCCCTTTTCCCTTAATCTGAGATATAATCTCTAAGAGGTCTCCCCTCATAAACGGTTCTCCCCCTCCGATATGGATTACCGGTTTATGATCTCCAATATTAATGATAAACTCTCTGATTTCATCTAAAGAGAGTGTTTCTGGTCTATCGTATTTAACGGCACGCGATTTCTTTAAGAAGCACATTTTACAAAATAAATTACATTTATCGGTTATAACTAAATTGATCGTCAAGGGAAAAGAAACGGGATATCCCGTAATGAGGCTGAGGATCCTTTCGAACATCTTCCTTGCGGACCAGATGTTTTTATACAAAATCAATAACTTAGCATCTGATATGACCATATTAAAAAGCCGAGGCATATGTTTTATTAACTCCGCTGCTTGAAAATTTTTGTTTTATAAATATAGTATGTAGTATTTTTCTCGATGACTTTATCTATTAAGCAGAAATTTGATGCGGACTCTTCCATATTTTTCAAGAAACCTTCCCATTCCCGCATCTGGCCACTCTTCTGGAGTTCTGACTCGAAATGTTCAAGTTCAATAAAATAGTCCGAGTTAAATCTTTTCCGGTATTTTCCCGCCTCAAACCAATTTACGGGATTTTGTGAAAAAGTACGGGATATAATAAAATCAACGCAGTCAAACCTTCTCGAAGAATTAAACAGGTCACTAAGGGAAACGGGTATCAAGGCGTGATCTTTCAGCTTCAGCCGGAAAAACATCTCACAATACTTCGGGTTGACTTTACACATATCAACTATTAAAACAGAGTAGGCCTTCCCAACTGTTTTATTATCTTGTATGATATTAGCCACAGCGTCAATTTTAGGCTCTTTGTTGCATGGCTTTCCTACTTCATAATCAGAGCCAAATCCGCTCTCGCCAAAAATCTTAAAATGCCCGATTGAAGCTACTCTGTATTTGTCTTCGGCGTACGAAAGAACATATAATTGAAGTAAGGCAAAGATTATACTGATAGCCAAAATAAATGATTTTGCTCTTTTGTTTTGCAAATGCTCTAAACCTAAGGCGGTTACCAGCGCCAGGGCAGGAAGAATAGGCATTAAAAAACGGCTGTGCTTTACGGTGAATGCCAGACTAAACAATAAAAGAGGCGGGATAATCCAGCTTATATACAGGCCTTTATGTTTTATTTTTTGTATTATAAAGGGAGCAAAAAGAATGATGAATAGCAGACCAAAAAAAGGCCGCAAGGAAGAATAGAAAAGCTCCTTTAAGTGGAAAAATACACTTTCAACAGAATATTTTCTACCCCAACTAAAAGGGGAATTAAAAGAATAATTTATTCCGGGATCGATAATATGCGTTTTAAGCCGGAGTATAGCCGCATTTATTCTTGGACCCCACCACACCGAAGCAATCAAAGCCGATACGAGTAACGCCGCAAATAGATTACGTAATTGCTTTGGTTTAAAGGGACCGGACCGGTAAAGCATATAGACAAAAGCAAAAGCGATAAATAGTATAGCTTGACCCTTGATCAACATGGAAAATCCGCATGCAAACCCTAAAAGGAGACTGTATTTTGCATTATTAAACCTGTCAACCTTTAAAAGTAAGTACATAATCAGGGTAACTAATGAAGTAAGTGGTAGATCTAATTGATATTGACGCGCACTTTGAAAAATAATGGGATAAAAGGAAAGCAAAATTACTGCTATTAACCCGGTGAATTTTGAATGTAAAAGCTTGCCTATGGAATAGGTTGAAAAAAGCAAGACCAATAGATATAACAGAATAGTCATTTTTGCCGCAAAAAGAGATTTTCCCAAGAGAAAATAAAAAATAAAAGCCGTAAGGCTTAGGCCCTGCGGCCAATAAGTATACCCTCGGCCAGGCATGGCAATTACGTTAATAATATCTAACGTTTTCTTAAAGATGCTTGCATTACTATGGAGGACATCCGAGAACCTGTAAAAAAAATCTATAGAGAACAAAAGGTACCTGTCAGAATCATTGCCGATTATTGAGTTATCGATTTTAAACCAGATAACGTTACTTATGACAATACATAAAATAAATAATAAGAATAGTGAATCAAAGAAATCTAATCTATTTTTAAGCACTCTTATCATTCTCTAGTTACAGCTCTTTCTTGATGCGATATGTCCTTGCTTTTGTATTTTCGTAGTACAAGCGTATCATGAGCTCTGCGATAAAACCCATTAAAATAAACTGAAATCCGACTATTATAGAAATAATTACTATAAATAGCAGAGGGCTGACCCATACGCCGCCGAAAAATATCTTTCGTATAACAATAAATACGCAAATACATCCTCCAAAGAATATAGATAAAATCCCTGCTGATCCAAACACATACATCGGTTTATTTAAGTAATTATTAATAAATTCTGCAACTAAAAAATCCAATATCACTTTGAAAAACCGCATCATACCATATTTAGAATCTCCCGCCGCCCTTCTGCGATGCGAAACTTCCACCTCAGCAATAGGCGCGCCTTGCCTAGCGATATATATTGGAATAAAACGGTGCATTTCACTATACAGCCTTATTTGAGTGATCACTTCTCTCCGGTAAGCTTTGAGGCTGCAACCGAAATCATGTAACTTAATTTTACTAATCTTTGATATCAACATGTTCGCTATGTACGAAGGCAGCCTTCTTGTAAGAAACGGATCTTCCCTTTTTTTACGCCACCCGCTGACTGCCGTAAAACCTTCCTTTATTTTTGACAATAATTTTGGGATATCCTTAGGCTCATTCTGCAAGTCAGCATCCATAAAAACTATAACATCTCCTGCCGAGCAATCAATCCCCGCCTGCATGGCTTCTGTCTGCCCAAAATGTTTCGTAAGTTGGATTACCCTGATGTTAGCACCGCACGACTTAAGCTTGGTTAACACTTCGAAACTATCATCCTTGCTGCCATCATCCACATATATGACTTCATAATTTCCAAGAGAAGCCAATACTTGACTTAGCTCTGTTTGCAACAGTTCTAAATTCTTTTCTTCATTATAAACAGGTATTACCACTGAAATCATTGCAATGTCCCCCAACTTTACCAGTACCCTGTCTTTCTTATCCTCTCCTGCCCTGCCTTGTCAATTCCAGTGGCAAAAGGATATTCCTTGTCCTTGTAAGAGACAAGGGAAGATTCCCATTTTTTTAGTTCCGCCTCTAACTTTTTAGCAATAGGCTTATTCGTTGAATAGACATTGTGGCGTTCCTGCGGATCAAGCCTAATATGAAAAAGGTCCTTTTCCCCGTTAGAATTTACAAGAAGCTTCCATTCTTGGGAACGGATGGATTTCCCTTGCGGGATTTCTGCAAAAATATATTCATTGAGCGGAGAAGTATTGGCTCCATTCATAAGGCTAACCAGGCTCTTGCCCTGGGCCTGATGAGGCACTTCTATGCCGGCCATTTCTAAGATTGTCGGCATGATATCAATACTCTGGGCAAGCTCCTTGATTCTTTTGCCTTCTTTTGCATAGGGCATCTTGATGATTAAGGGCACATGGTTAAATTCATCAAAAAGAGCATAACCATGGCCATAAAGGCCATGTTCCCCAAAGGCCTCTCCGTGGTCTGCGGTAATCACTAACATTGTTTTGTCATACAGCCCTAAAGCTTTTAATTCATCTGCAATCGGCTTAATCAGTTCTTTATCCGTGGCCTGGATACAGGCGTCGTAGGCGGCAATCCAGGCTTTGGAGTCCTTGCTGGCTGAGCGCCTTACCCAGGATACATACAAACCGTTTCTTATCTCCTCTAACTCTTCTCTTTTCTCTACATCCACCAATTGTTTTACCTGATCCGGCTTTTCTTTATTATATTTACCATTAAGTAGTTCTCTATGCTCTGAAAAGATCTTGGGATCATCAAGAGGGAATTTTCTGGATTTTGCCAGCTTAACCATTTTATGGTAAAAAGCCTTATTTACCTCCTCAACCGTTGCATATGGCTTTTTGTTAACCTGAGGAGAGTCATTAAGAAACCAATAATAATTGTGCACCCGCCTGGCGTCAATCGCCAGAAAAAATTTATTAGTTTTGTTTTTCTGAAGCCAGGAAAGGAGTTCATTCCTGCCGTTAAATAGTATGCCTAATTCTACCTTATCCTGGAAACCGCGGCCAAAACCTACATCTATATCCAGGTGCGGAGTTTTTAAAAGAGAAAACCATGCGGTCTTGTAATTGTATAGATTAAATATCTCTGCCATGGTTTGCACGCGAGGCGATAATATATCTTTGAAGACATAAAGAATGCCGTGTGATGAAGGGTAAAGAGAAGTAAAAATAGACATTGTGCTGGCAAGAGTGTAGCCAGACTGGCTGAATGCATTCTCAAAGATACAGGAATCTTTGGCTATATCATCAATAGCCAGTGAAGTCTGTTTCTGGTAACCGCAACAGCCTAAATGGTCCGGCCTTAAAACACTAATTATAATCAAAACGACATTATAATACTCATTGCCATTTAGCCGAACAGACTCACTCCCTTCCGAGACCGCTAAAAATATAAAAGACAAACATAGGATTAACAATAACGCTAGTATGGAAAGTTTATTGATAAATTTCATTTAACTCGGAATAACAAGAGGCCGTCTTTTAAAATATTTTGGTTCTGACAAATAATGATTGACCGCATTCCAATATTCATACGGCCTGACTTCTATTTGACGGTTAATGTCGCGATAGGTTTTTCTTATTTTTCTCTCCGGGATATCCGTGAAATTTAAAAAATCATCGTCTTCGACAGAACGCTCCCTGGACAAAAAATATAGATGTTCCAATTCGTTCTTAATAATTCCTTTTTTGACGGCATCATAATAAAGCGGGGTGCCCGGAAGGGCGGACATATATTTGACGCGCGTGACTTCCTTGAACCTTTTACAGAAATCAATGGTCCTATTAAGGCTTCCCCTCGTTTCTCCCGGGCCTCCGATGATAAAAAGGCCGCCCACCTTTATCCCGGCCTTCCTGGTAAGAGTAATAGCTTCGATGATCTGATCCCTTGACACTCTCTTCCTGAAATAATCCAGGACTTTCTTTGAAATAGATTCAAACCCGTACATCACGATGTCGCAGCCGCATTCCCGCATAGCTCTAAGCACTTTTATGTCCAGCCCATCTACCCTGGTGAAACAACTCCAGCGGAAATCTATGCCTTTAAAAGCCTCATCCATAAGTTTATGAACGCGTGTTTTAGAATCTATAAAAGTAAGGTCGCTCCACCAGGCAAAACGGTATTTGTACTCCTTTAAATAAAGCAGTTCCTTGCGGACTCTTTGAGGCGACTTATGGCGTAAAAGCGGCATAGCTCTAAAACAAAATGTGCAGTGCCCGGGACAGCCTCTGCTTGAAGTCATATAAATTTCCCGGGACTCTCCTGACTTTTGAATATGAGGCCAGACTGAAAAATCCTGAAAAGGCACCGCGTCAAGGTTATGCATTTGGATTCGCCTGGGATTTAGCACCGTTTGCCCGTCAATGCCTTTCCAGGCAAGACCGCGTATCTGCTTTATATCTAAGGCCCTTTTCTTCTCCAGAATGAAGTCCAATAATTCTATCACTGTCAATTCGCCTTCTCCGATCACCGCGAAATCTGCCAGCGTATTCTGCATAATTAACCGAGGAACAGATGTCACTAAGGGCCCGCCCAGGATGACAGGTCTCTTACTATCTTCCTCCTTGGCAATTTCAATTACTCTTTTTATAAAAGGGAAGCTGTCCTCATATGTAGCCACGGCCACGACATCCAAATTCTTTAACGATCCTCCTGCCAGCGCCTCTGGATCAAAATTCTCACGCTGATCTAAGAGGATAACATTTAAGCCAAGCCCTTTTAAGACAGCGGCAATGACAGACGGCCCCTCAAAGGGAACCCGATGTACAAACTCCCATCCATTGGGAACGACAAAACAAGAAGGAGGGACGATGATACCTACTTTTATGTTGTGTATTTTCTTAAACGTTCTGGCCAGCGCTATCTTACTCAGCCTGGCGTAAGTAGGGGTGTTATCCGGATAAACATTCATATTTTCCTGAATGATGTTTTTAAAACAACCCAATTCCAATCCTCGAAGACTTCTCTGCATATTACCTTGACGTTGTGCAGCTTTTTGTAAGCCTCCGGAGCATTTTCTACTGCCGCAATAACTTTTCCCCTAGTTTCTTGCGGCAGCTCCGGCGCATACTTCATCCACCTTGTCACAGACTCTCTTACCTTTAAATTCCTTATTTCTGTAACTGAAAATTGCGCCTGTTTTAATGCTTGCGTTAAATCATCCGTAGTATAAAACTTCTTTAAAAACGGCTGTTTTATCCGGTGAATTTCGTACAGCCATCTGCTATCCACTTCAGAAAATGGAACGGTAAGGCTTAAAACGAAAGCACCCTGCGGCACCAGCACTCTGGCAATCTCATGTAATGTTTCTTGAATGTTCAAGAAATGAAACGCCTGACGGCAGACTACCAGGGTGAACCTGCCGGTTTCAAAAGGAATTTTTTCAGCCCTGCCCTGTAAAACCGGGAAATACTTAGATGACGCTTCAAGCATGCTGCTGCAGATATCCAGCCCTTTAACTTCCCATCCCTTGGCTTTTAAGGCACGTCCTATTTGCCCTGTCCCGCAGCATACTTCCAGAGCCTCGCCACTGGGCTCTCCCGCTAAATCAATATGGGCACGGATCAAGGACTCATCCGTAATCCAATTAGCCGAAATATCAAACTCTGCGCATCGCGCAGAAAATTGCTGTTTAATCTTGTTTTCGATATCCAAAAAATGCCCCTCCATCACAATTTAATCCGACATTAAGTCCTACCTAACAGGCAATGGGAAACTTTTGCCATTTTCCGAACTCCGATTTTATCCAATACCTCCTTGACGCATTCCTCAACTGTAGAGCGCTCTGTATCAATTATGATTTCCGCATCAGACGGTTCTTCAAAAGGGGCTGAAACGCCGGTAAAATCCTTAATCTCTCCTGCCCTGGCTTTTTTATACATACCCTTGACATCCCGCTTTTCGCAAACTTCCGGACTACACTTAACAAACACTAATTTAAAATTACCCGTTATATCCTTAACCATCTTGCGGTATTCGTCATTAGGAGAGACGAAGCTGGCGATAACAAAATTGCCGTTATCGTTAAATAATTTAGCCACATGCGCTACCCGCCTCAAATTCTCTTTTCTGTCTTCCGGGGAAAATCCCAAATCGGCATTCAGCTTATTGCGGATATCGTAGGCGTCCAGATGCACCGCCTTAAACCCCCGGTTATCCAATTCCTCTTTCAACCGTTTAGCGATAGTCGTCTTTCCGGAACACGGTAATCCGGTCAGCCAGAGGGTCGTACGCAAAAGCTTAATATACTCCGCCACCTCCGGCGGGACATTGCTGTCTTTGCCCAGGCGCACATTCGTCCCGGAGATTTTGCCTATATCGGCGGGCGGCTCCACAAAATTGACATCATAGCCGACATTGCGGCCTATATTGATACTATTGATATCCGGGATCACAATAACTTCTATCCTGCTGCCATAAACGCGGTGCAACATTTCAACCCGTTGTCCAGCAGTATAAGGGTTGCTATCAGAAATTTCCGTATCCCTGATCGCCACACAAACATTTTCTCCCTTAGCCAATGCTTCATCAATCAAATATTTATGGCCGCTGTGAAAAGGCTGCCATCTGCCGATGAATAAAGCGTATTTCTTGTGACCATTATACATTGTCATAACCTCCCTTGTTTATTTGACGGTATTATAACACAAATCTTGTTTAACCTCTCGATAAAATCCCTGTTGCGCAAGCTATCCCTCCGCCGCCGTTGTTCAGTTGTGTGGTCCGGATCTCAGCTATTATTTTAATTCCGGAATTCTCGTAAATTCGTTTTGTCCGCGGGCAATCTGCTGGCATTATGATTCTTTTAGGGGCAACCGTCACAAAATTCATAGCGTATTTGGCTCTTACTTCTCTATTCTCAGGAATAGCGATGATTCTTATTCTGTTTTTCTTCAACAAGTCAATAATCTTGATGTCAACCAATTCTGTCCTTACTAAAGCGAGACCCGAGTCAACAAACTGCAAAGCGCCCAAAAGATGAAGCACGCCTCCAGGCACAGGCACAGGCACACATTGAGCCCCTTGTCGCCTTAATTCTTTTTTAAGGCTCAAGAATCCTTTTGTATTGGTTCTATTCCCCACTCCCAGCAAAACCAATTTTTCATTAACCCACAGAGCATCAGCACCTTCAAGCGTTCCTTCGCCTTGAATAGACCCAATTATGGGAACTTTTATATTCTTTAGCGCCCTTTCCGCATATCTAACCTCATCACGCCTTATCTCGGAAGACATCCTGGATAAAATAGCTCCCTTAGGCGTCATGAAAAACAGGTCTCTTACAAACATTAGATTGAATTTATATCTAGGGTCGGTGTCCGCAATTTTTTTAACATTTATAAAATTAACCTTTATTTTAAGCTTTTTATATACTTTAACAAGCTTGTCATACTCTTTCTTCAAGATATCGTAATCGATTATTTTTGAATAAAGGGCCTTGCCTGGCTCATCAACTTTTTCTATTTCAGGGCTTGGCACGCTTAATAATACTGATCTCAAAGGACGATATTCTGAATTACAATAATGATTCATCAAAACCACTCACCCGTCTTAATTTTATCGTATCCTAATTGAACGGACATTTCTCTTATCTGGCTTTTTTCTAAAAGAGGCAATAGCTGATCTTGCCTCTTTTTCCATCTGAATGGCCGAGGCTGGTCTGTAGCCTGGATTACAGGTAATCTATCAAGCTCCAATTGGCCGATACAACCGGTGGAAGCTCCGATAAAATCTACGATCTTTTCTATTTCTTGCCTCCTTGCCCCTAAGCCTTTTATAATATTTTCGTATCTGATAAAACAATGCCTTTTCGTTTGATTACCCAGATATTTTTGTATAGCCTTGTTAGATGAATACCATTGAAAAGCGCATACTTCCTCTAACGGGTTCTCTATATAATCCTGCCAACCTGGCGGCAAATCATAGTTCCACCACCATTTACCCCATTCATTTTGCTCAGAATATCCGCAAATTTTAAGCATCTTAGGAAGGGCGATTCCCTGAGATAAAGAGAATCTCAAATTATATGAAAAAAATCCTCTATGCAGCCAGCCATCGCAGAGCCCGTTAATACACCCCAAAGGATTTCTTACAAGGTAGATAATCTTTATCTCTGCTTCAGGGAAGAAAGATTCCAGAAATTCCATCCGGTAAGAATCGACAGATGATTTTAGAATTAGTGTTTTCTGAAAAAAATCTGTTTCCGAGGCTTTTATGCCTGGCTCTAACACAATAAACGGAGGCTCTTCTATTGTCAGAATATTGTTTGGCGGGCCGCTGGGGATTTCCAACTCAGGAAACCTTTCTTTAACCATCCAGCTTGGGATGTCATAATAATAGGGATTTATCTCTTTATATTCCTTCCTTAAGAAACTAAATAATTCAAGGTAAAACTCTTCTTTACAAAAATCTTTGTGTCTGTTTTTGTATGATTCCAAGGCCTTAAAAGCTAAATTCTTAAATTGCTCATACGAAAAAGATATTTGCGGCCACTGCAAGGGAAAGCGCAGCGCAAGATCATCTATATATTCTTCCAATAAGGCCACGTTTTCTAAGATTCTGTCTTGCCGGCATGGCATAGATATGTCGCTTAAAAAATCACGGGATAAATCGGAAAATGCATCTGTTTGAATTATGGTATCTTGCGTGATCTCATCCGAAGAAAAACTGCCTAAAGATAAACCGTTTAATTTATAAAAAGGCACGCCCTCTGCGCTCAAAGAATACATACCGGGAATTTTCTTAAGAATTGAGTATAGCAAGCTCGAACCTGAACGGGAAGATGAGTTAATAATAACGACTTTCTTGATATTACGCAGGGACACTTTAAGCCAGATTGAATTGGGGTGTTTTTCTTCTACCTCGTCAAATACCCCTCTTCTATATTCAACGACCCGGTTTACACACTGAAAAGGATTTTCAATATCTAATCCCATTTTATGGCCCTAACAAGCCTAATCAATTTCAAAAACCAGAACTTTTTGAATCGAAATAGATTATTTTTGTCCGTAAAAAAGTGCTGCCACTGTACCTTGAGCATTAAAAAGACATCCTCTATCCAATAGGATAACTTAAACCTAATCCTTCTTGCCCGCTCTGACTCTGAAATATAAAAAGGCTGCGTTAACGCATAAGAAAAATAATCCAACTCCTGCCCGGCGATATTTTCAAACAATTCTATTTCTTCTTTGCGCAACTCCGTTTTAAATTTCTCGGAGTTGTTCTTGATAATCGGGCTTGCAGTGTTGCGCCATGACGCGCTTATACTGCCGCTCTTCTTGGCTTCCTGCGTATGAAAGAAATTCAGCATGTTTTCTTGATATGGCTCGCCTAAAAACGAGCATATAGATTTAGTTATCCCTTCCGGATCTTCTAAAAGGAGTTCATATTTAACCAAAAGTATATTATCCCTAGGAAGCTTATTCAGCCAAAATATTCCTATCTGCTGTTCTCTTTTCCATGCTTGAGCGGTGTAGTAAACACAATAACGGTTGAATATCGATTTTTTAGCCGAGGCTGCCACATCTCTTCCGTCCCGCACCATATACAGAAACTTTGCAGAAGGGTAATATTTAAGAATCAAGGCGACATGGTTAATCATAAAAGTGCTCTTACAGCCCCATCTTGCCTTAGAGGCGTTTTCCAGATACTGGTTATAAATGCCAAAAAATACATTGATTAGATTCCTCTGCGCGGATTCCCGGAAAATTCTTTCTGCGTCAAGCTTAATACCCCAGGGATAAGGATGAAGTTCTACCATTTTTATGACATCCTTAATCAGTCTTCGAAAACTTGCGCTTTTGTTTAAATCGCCATAGAGCGGTTCCAGCTTGAAAAAATTTTTCATGATGTGTGGGGGGTGAGGGATGGCTATATTGGAATGGGTATTTAGAATCAATCTGAGCAAATTTGTTCCTGAACGCTCTGTGCCAATTATAAAAATAGGATCCATGCGTGTTTTTTGGCTTAGGCCGGATTAAATTATTTTAGCGGGGTAATACAAATGCGATTTCTTTACCATTTAACAAAGAATCTTCCATAGACATATACCGCCATGAGCCATAACGTCCGGCTAAATAAACATTATTTTCCAGGCAGTAATCTTTAATCAGATTTCTTGCCGGGGAGTAATTCTTGTCGTAAGTGGGGTAGCCGTATTTAATGTCATTTATATCCCGTGTGCATACTTTATTGCTTTTGTCTAATATCTCCGCTTTGTTTAAATCTTTAATAATACTCTTTAAGATGCGGGCTTTATCAATGGGCTTATCTTTCGAATAAGACACCTCAATATACAAAGACTGTTTTCCTGCGGGAGCAAGGCCGGCAGAAAAATTATTAAAAAACCCTACCCTGAAAAAAGAGATATCCTGTTGGGGGAAATATATCCAATGCTTATTGTGCCGCGGTTTTCCCTCTATCCCTAAATTCAGGTTAAAAACTGAATTCCATTTCAATTTATTGATAGCAGAATGTAGTTGTTTCGGCAGGCATTTGCTTATACACGATAATTCCGGCAGGGGGATCGTATATATCAAATAATCAAACTTTTCTTTGTTGCCGTTAGAAATTTCTATTTCTTTTTTCTTAAAATCAATACCAGTGGCCTGGCAACCGGTAAATATATTCTTGACTTGGCTGGCCAATGCAAAGGGAAGCTGTCCTATCCCGCCATTTTTAGGATACCAAAAAATAGCATTATAGCCGAATGCCTTTTGGCTATCTGCCACTGTCCCCCCTACCAGCTCTTTTAAAGAAGGAACCGGCACAAAACCATCAAGCCATTCGCAGGTCAGCTCCTGGAGAGGCAGGGTCCAGAATTTTGAATTATAAGGAACCATAAAATGCCTGGCAATGCCTTTTCCGAAGGTCTGAATGATCCAGTCATAAAAATTAATATTTTCCCGGCGAGAGCCAGTGCGTGCGGCGATAAAACCTAAAAGGCATTCTTTAAGTACTGGTAAAGGCAGGCCGTGAAGGTTGGCCTGGAAGGGGTAAGGAATATACCTGTCTTGATAATAAATCCAGGCACTTCTCTTATGCCTGGCCAGATTGTTTCCCAACAGGCTTTTTACAAGATCGAATGAATAACGGTGTTTAAAATGTAGAAGATGCCCATCGTAATCAAAGGTGAAACCATTGATATTTTTTGAACGACACAGGCCTCCTGCTTCAGGTTCTTTCTCAAAAATCTGGCAATCAATGCCTTTCCTTTGTAGATGCCAGGCTGAACTTAATCCAGCAAGGCCAGCTCCTAAAATAATAATTCTTTTTTTAGTCATTCACCGCGACTTTGCTCATCTTATTGGCTATAAGCAAACTTACAAAGAAAGCAAAAGCAATAATACCTATGCCTAAAAGGCTAAAAACCTGACTGACCAGTATTCCACATAGGCAAAAGAATAGAGACAAACCAAGCATAGTAAATAATATCTTTTTCTTGGAATAACCTAAAGTCAAGAATCTTAAAATAAGATGGTCTTTGCTCTTTTTAAAAGGTAAATTCTTCTTTATTAATCGGATCAGGATAAGGAATGTAGTGTCAAATATAGGCAGTCCTAAAATCAACAATGGGCTAAGAAGGGCAATCTTTCTTCCTAAAGGCGCATAACTTATTATTAAGGCAATTACAGCCAAGACAAAACCCAAGAAATGACTGCCAGCGTTTCCCATATAAATTTTTGCAGGAGGAAAATTATATAAGAAAAATCCAAAAATAGCCCCTGTTAAAGTCAAAGACAAAATTGCTGTCCTCATATCAGCATTTAAAACGGCAATCACAAAAAAGGCAAAACTTACAATCATTGCTGTGCCACTGGCTACGCCATCCATTATGTCTAAATGATTAAATGCATTAGTAATTCCTAGAACCCAGATAAAGGTAATAATTATATTGATAAGGTTTCCCATATAGATGATCTGTGTTCTTATGCCAAATAAAATCAATAAACCCGTTGCAATAATTTGAACTAAAAATTTAGCCCAAACAGATAATTCGTGCCAGTCATCAATGACTCCAAAGATAAGCATAAAGCTTGAAGAGATAATGATGCCGACTACCTCTTTTGATAAACTTCGATAAAAAAAGAAAATTAATAATGAACCAAGGATAAAAGTTAAGCCAATTCCTACGCCGCCTATAAGCGGTATTCCTCTAGGAATTAATAACTTATATTTTAAACTAAACTTTTTAAGGATGGTTATAAAAAATATGCCTAACATAAAGCTACTTAAAGGCACAAGAAGATAATTAATTAACATCTTTTACCCCCTTTTCTTATTAAATTCTCATAGAGATCTTGATTATTCTGTACCATATTCTCTACGCTAAAATTAAAATCAAAGAGACCCTTTGCATTTTGACCCATATCTTTCCTTAAGCTCTCATTCCTTAATAATACAGTTAATCTTTCAGACAGACTTTTTATATCGCGGGGCTGAACGAGAAACCCATTTTTACCTTCAACGACTATCTCTTCAATCCCTCCTGTATTAGTCGCAACTACAGGCTTGGAAAAAGCAATCGCTTCCAATACAGATATAGGTAAACCTTCCCATAATGAAGTAAGCACAAATACATCAATTGCCGATAATATTCTGGGAATATCCCTGCGCCAGCCAGTTAAAATTACTTTATTTTGCAACTGAAATTTATTAATTAATTTTTTAACCTGATTGCGTAAAATACCATCGCCCACTAAGAGGAATTTTACATTTGGAAGGATTCGATTAACCAAAAAGGAAAGTTTAATAAAATCTTGGGGAGACTTTTGTGGTTTAAAACAGGAAATCATGCCCACTATCAAATCAGTAGAATTTATTCCAAATTCTTCTTTTATTTTTTGATCTCCACTTATAAATTCTGTATATTCAATACCATAGCGGATAAGCCTGTATTTATCCTCTCGGGCAATACGATTTTTTAGTCCTTTTTTCCGGTCATAGTAAGACACAACGATTAATTTATGAGTAAACCGCGCACTCAATCTTTCCAAGCCTATAAATACCGAGCGCATAAAAAGAGGTTGATAATCATTAAAACTCCACCCATGCACAGTATGAATAATAAATTTTACTTTAGCTAACCTGGCTACGAAGCGACCTAAAATGCCAGCTTTGGAACTATGTGTATGAACGATGTCAATATTATTTTTTTTAATAAATTTGTAAATTTCAATTAAAGCCAAAAGATCCTTTAATGGATTTATTGGACGTTCCAAATATCTTGATTTTTTAATGGTTAGCCCAGTTATGGATGAAGCTTCCTTAATTAATAAACCATCTTGGGCAGTAAATAAAAAAATGTTGAATCTTTCTTTATCCAGGCGAGTGATTAGGCTTAAGAGTTGCTTCTGGGCTCCTCCTAATTCTAATTTAGTAATCACGTACAGAAGGTTAACTTTCTGCATATCCCTTTATTATTATAATACGTTAAGGAGAAATTTTAACTTACAACAAATTCAACCTTGCCACGAGTAATAAGATTGTCTTTAATTATAATTACAATGCCAAGCACCCCGCGAACAGACCTTGCAAAATTCAGTGCCATTATTAAATCCTGTTTAGACTTCACAAGATTCCCTGCAGCAGTGGCAACCGCATCGGCTAAACATGCATTTTTGGATAAAATAATTACACTATCAGCCAAGCCGAAACTTAAAGAGTGCCCGACTGTCCCTGAAGATGTGCATATGCCTACGGGTGTATCGGAGGGTTTTATTTTCAAGCTCATCCTGTTCCATAATTTTCTCCTGCCAGCGTAAATTCCTATCTTGCGGGTTTTGGTGGTTTTCAAAAATATATCGCCGCCATTTTCGATAATAACATCCTTATAGCCTTTTCTTAATAAAGACCTGCCTAAGAATTCAGAAATAGCGCCTGCCACGCCTGCCATAGGCCCGACATTAGCTTTTTTTGCGCATTGAGCCATTTCTTTTACAATCCGAGGCGCATTAAGCTCTACTGCTATAGGTTTTAGCGCAGTTAGAAATCTTCGGTCTTTAGTTATATAATTCTCTATATCCCGGCGATACAGGCGTACTTTCTCTTTAATAAAATCTTTTTCAATAGGTTTGTCCGTCAGAACCTGCAAATCAGTCTCTTTATCCGCGATGCGCGTCAAATGCAAATCCTTTGCATTGACCCAATCCCGGTAAAATCTTTTTTGGTATGTATCTGTCTTCATTTAACATATCCTCGGCAAGGGCTCGCTGGTCAGCATATCCACAATGCGCTGGGTTCCTATAACAGTATTCAGTATTAGCCTGCCTTTTGGCTCCTTGACCACTTCACCGATAATCTGCGCGTTTCTGCCTAAGGGGTGTTGCTTTAATGAATGTAAAACTTTTCTTGCGCTATCAGGGCTTACGATTAATATCGCCTTTCCTTCATTCGCCACGTATAAGGGGTCTATCCCTAATAATTCGCAGGCTAGCCTTACCTTTGTTGATAGGGGGATATTTTTCTCTTTAATAATAATCCCCAGTCCTGACCCTTGCGCAACCTCATTCAAAGTTGTAGCCACCCCGCCTCTGGTAGGGTCGCGCATAAATCTTACGGCATCTGTATTTTTAAGCATTGGAATGATTAAATCATTTAAAGCATTGCAGTCGCTTTTAATATTAAATTCCAAATCCACCTCTTTTCTTTTAACCAATACCGCTAATCCGTGCTGGCCGATTTTGCCGCTTAGAATAATCTTATCCCCGGCCTGTATATTTTTTACCGATAGCGCCCTGTTTTTTATGACCCTGCCAATACCGGAAGTATTGATAAAGAGCCTGTCGCAGGCGCCTTTCTCCACAACTTTCAAATCGCCGGTAACAAAACGCACGCCTGCTCTTTTTGCATGAAAAGAAATAGAATCAACAATGGCTTCTAAAACCTGATACTCAAGCCCCTCTTCTATAATAAGGGCCAGGGACAGATATTCTGGCGTAGCGCCCAGCATTACCAGATCATTTATTGTGCCGCAGACAGCGAGCTTCCCGATATCTCCCCCCGGGAAAAACAAAGGGCTAACCACAAAAGAATCAGTGGTAAAGGCAAGTCTTTCTTTATAATTTATCAAAGCGCTGTCAGAGAGTTCTTTCAGGATGGGGTTATTTAGTTTTTTAAGCAACAACTCCCTTATCAGGCTATGCATCAACCTTCCTCCGCTACCGTGACCGAGTAATATTTTTTCTCCTCTCATTTAATTGCAATTGACCCCTGAATTTGCAAGGTCGTCTTTTAATTGCCCCAGGGTTTTAAAAACGAAACTGCGTATGCCTAAACGGTTGGCGCTATCCACAAGTTCATACCTATCGTCGGTATAAAATACGTTTTGCGGCCTGGCCCCCAGTATATCGAGGGTCTTCTGGTAAATAAGAGGGTGGGGCTTTCTAAATCCTGCTTCGAAAGAAGTGACTATATTGTGGAAGGCATCCAGGATGGGGAATGTCTTTTTTATGTATTCAAAGTGCAAAATATTTATATTGGAGAGGAGCGCTACCCTGTAACAATCTTTCAGGTTGCGGGCAAGGTTATAGACGCCAATGTTTTTCTCGCTGAAAAAGAATATTTCATTCCAAATCGGCACAAACTCATCAAATCCTATCTTCAGGTTAAGGGCCTCTTTAATTTTTAAGAAAAACTCCGCAGGCGCAATCTTACCTTCCTCAAAAAGCCCGGTAAGTTCGGAATCGAAGAAAAGATTGAATATCTCTTCTGCGCTTTTGTCTGTAAATTTAGAGACCCTTTCTGCGGCGAGCCTGTGGTCAAAATCAAGCAGGACATTCCCCAAGTCAAAAATGATAGCCTTTATTTTTCTATCCATCAATTCCCCTTGTCTTTTGTTTTTCTGAATAAATCCAGGAACCTATCCTCATATTCCTTGTAGGCATTCCACTTATCCAGTTCTGCCTTTAATTCATTGGCCTTTGTAATATCTGCCTTTGCCTGTTCAAAGAGTCTTTCAATTTTATCTTTAACAGAGGCGGGGAGTTTCGTAAGTTGGCTGAGGGCTTTCTTAATTTTCTCTATCTCCTCTTCGCCGATTGGCCCGGATTGTCCCTGAGAGCCTAATTTAAGATAATCCAGGAGTTTATTAATCTCGCCTTCCATAGTCCGCGCCTCTTCTATGAGACCGGTAAAGTCTATCCGGATATTTAATATCTTGGCTAATGCGTCAAGGACCACCTGCGAGGCTTTGGGGTTTTCTATCTGGATAGTATAAAACGGTATCTCGCCGAGCAGACAGAATCCTTTAAAGCCTTGTTTTTTTGCCATGCCTAAGAATAGACCGTTCATGCCGCTGATTTGGCCTTCAGACAGAATGTTGAAATTGTACTTTTTTAGATTAATATTCAAGTCCTGTGATGTGGAGGCAAACCATACCCCGGGCTTCTGGGTATGGTCGATGGGCTGCGGCATTGAGGCGAAACCGACAATCATCTCTACATTAAGACTTTTGGCAATATGGATAATCCTCTCGGAGTAGCTTTCTGCCTTGGCTAAATCCGGCTGTGCGTTGCTCAGAAAAATTATCAGGTCATTCTTACCGGATTTATTCCTCCAATAATAGAATTTACTCTGGGGCAGCTCCGGAACGCTCAAGACGCCTTCCTTAATAATGCTGCCGGTTAAATAAAAAAAATCTTCCGGCAAGATATGCGCAAACTCTTCAGCCTTTAGCTTATCTACCAGGTAACTGGCTGCCCTAAATGCCACTTCTCCCATGCCCGGCCAGGCAACAATAAGGTAAGGATTTTTTAACCGCGGCCGTCTAAGAATTTTAATGCCTTCCATCTCATTCTCCTGTGTTAATTTTAGTTGTTTTAAACCTATAGGTCTTTAAAAATTCCTCCAAAACAAGCGCTCCTTTACAAAGATTATCTATCCTGACATATTCATCCGCTGTATGGGCCGAACCCTTAGAGCCAAAACCAGTGGCTACCGCAGGTATATTTTGATGCTGGAAGAAGGTAATTACAGTTGCTCCTTCTGAACCCCTGACCATTGGCTTAACCCTAAAATCCCGCATTGCTTTCTTTAGATAATTAACCAATGGGTGCGTTTCATTTATAAAGTAAGGTTGCTGTATCCCTTCTATTTCTATCTGGAATTTTTTTGTATATTTACAGATAACGGCTTTTAATTTCTGCAAGAAATCCTTTGCCGACATTCCCGGCAAAAATCGGAAATCCACTTCAAATTCGCACCAGTCAGCCACAACATTAACCTTATCCCCGCCTTTTATGGTTCCTATATTAATAGTGGGGGGTTTTAAGTATTTATTTCTTGGGTAAGTAAAATTTGTCTGTTTTATCTCTTTGATAATGCCTATGGCGATATCTATGGCATTAACCCCTCTTTCAGGATATGCGCCGTGCGCCCTTTTGCCCTGTATCTTTACCTTAAGATGAATCAAACCTTTCTGGGTTACAATAATTTCAAAGTCATCCGCGTCCAATATCAGGGCTGCATCCGGCTTTAATATTCTTTTATTTAATAAAGGTACCAGGCCCAAACCCGAACCGGTTTCTTCGTCTGCGGTTGCAGCAAAGATTAAATTGTAATCCAAAACGGTTTGTTCTTCAACAATACTGTTTATCGCCTCTAAGGCAGAGGCAAGGTTTCCCTTGCAATCAGTAGCTCCTAAACCGTAAATCCTATTCTTTCTGATTTCTCCTGCAAACGGATTCGTTTTCCAGCTTTTTCCGGCAGGGACAGTATCCAGATGCGGGATGATAAGAAGGGATTGTTTTTTGTTTCTTCCTTCTAAGGTTGCCAGCACATTCAAACGCCTGCTTTTAAACTCATAAATCCTCGTCTTTAATCCGAGTTTCTTGAGATAATCTTGCACAAAACATGCAATCTGAAATTCATTGCCCGGCGGATTCTCTGAATTTATTCTGATTAACTGCCGGGTAAGGTTCACCAGCCTTTTTTTGTTTACCATATCAAGAGATTTAGAAATACTAAAAACTATAATTAATGCTAAACGCCAGGGCTTCGCTGTCAAAGGCGCTTCCTTCTAAATTGAGCCAGATTTTTTCTGTGAGGGGTAAATCCAAACCGTAGATAAGCCCCCAGCTTCTGGCCAGGTCTGACTTTACGCGGTTTCTGTTGCCGTCCACCCAGTGAATATAATCAAGCCTTGACCACCTCGTCCCTAAATAAGGCGTTATTTTTTTAAGGTTATAGGAAACGAGCGCGGAAAATTGCCAGTCATCCAGGACCGCTTTATTCTTTACATTCCCCACATATATGGTTTTAGGGTGGATGCTTATGTGCTGGAAGCCAAAAACTGCTCTCACATTTTCTTTATCGTATAATCTTACGCGAAACCCGTAACCGCCGCCAAGATAAGAGGGATAATCTATCTCGTCGTTTCCAACAGGATGCTGTTTTATATAACCCGCCCCTCCTTTTAAATCTATGGATAGCCAATCATAAACGCCGTAGGAAAGGAGTAAAAATTCCTGCGCGCTTCTTAATTTTCCGGCCTGATTTGCCAGATACCTTTTAAAAATAGAGTAACTTTGCAGCCCGAGAAAGAATCTATTTTTGCGTGGCATCTTTGTGCCGTAACACGGAGCGGCATAACAAACAAAAGCAAAACTCAAGATGCAAAATGCAAAACTACAACTTAAAATCAAGATTTTCAGATTCTTAACGGGCACATTTCACACTTCGGTTTATTTTTCAGGCAAAATTCTTTGCCCAATTTCACCAGAAGCGCGTGGTATTCGTTGAATAATTTTACATCGTTTTCTAAATTTTGCATAAACAAATCTTGCGCCTCTTCGTAAGAAGAACCCTCTTTTAAAAGAGAGTGCCTTGAAAGTATCCTCCTGGTATAGGCATCAATCACAAACACAGGTTTATTTAAGGAATAAAGCAATATGGAATCTGCGGTTTCCGGGCCGATGCCGTTAACGGAAAGTAATTGCCTGCGCAGAACCAGGGTATCGGCTTGAGAGATTTTCTTTAGATTCCCCTGATAATCCTTGAACAAGAACGCGATAAATTCCTTAAGCCGCTTTGCCTTGATATTATAATACCCTGCGGGCCTGATGAGCGAAGCCAATCTTCTATGGGAAAGCCTATAGAGGGCGTATTCCGACAATAATTTATTTTTCTTAAGGTTATTTATTGCCTTTTCAACATTTGCCCAATTCGTGTTCTGGGTAAGAATCGCGCCCACCATAACCTCAAACGCAGTGTCAGCCGGCCACCAATGCTGCGGCCCGAAACGCGAATAAAGTCTTTTATAAATGAAATTTAAGTTTCTACGCAATCTAATCTTTTAATGCCAAAGGGTTATAATTATAGTATGCAAAAAGAGTATAGGCAGTGCCTGCGACAGAACCCGTGGATTTGCCTTTAGGAGTAAACCATCCGTGGCCGGTATCTACATAATCTAAAGTGGCATAAGGAAGGCAGCTTTCACCTTGACCGGAAGGGGAAGGACTGGATATAATCATATTACTTAAATTCAATAAATATTCGTTGGCTTTGGCACTGTAAGCGGCCGCCTTGGTAGTCATGCCCTTCTTATTATAAAAATCCGCCATTATCTTATAAGCCATAACCATCTGGGCTGTCCACTCTGAAGAGACAATTCCTCCTCTGGCAACATGCCTAAGGCTTGCAAAATCAAAGCCTTTTATTTTAACGCTTTGACCTTTAGGCCGGACAAAAGAAACCTCGGCTCTGCAATTCTCTTCGGCAAATTCCATAATCTTATCCGGGTTCATGCCTAATTTTTCTAATTTCTCAGGTCCTATAGCCGCGATTGACCAGGCGTATGTGTCGGTAGCGATAGTAGAATCTCCCTTACCGCGCTTAACCGGAAGCTCAGTCTTGCCGTATGTGTACCTGACTAACCAGTTCAACACTCTCTCAGCTGCCTCTTGGTATCTCGCCTTGCCTGTAATTTCGTATAACATATTGAAGAAGGCATAGGCATCGAGGTTATGTTCTGTGGAATACCATTCTACATCAGGACCGCCCCTGATGCCGCCGTCTTTATCCTTGTTTTGTAAATCAATTATCCTTGAGGCTATCTCCTCCGCCAGCCTGACGTAACTGGTGTCTTTAGATTTCTTGGTATATTGCACTATCGCAATGCCCAGCCAGATATTCGGCCCGCTATGTACCACGTACTCCGCGGGGTTACCGTCGTTCACATAATAGGCATTAAAAAATTGCCCCTCCTGCCTTTTTGCTTTTCTATTGAAGAAGTCGAGTATTCTTCTGACGCGTTCAAAATCAGAAAAATGCGCATACGCCTGGGCAACCAGCGATTGGTCATAGGTAAATGCCCAACCTGAAACATTGCTGTCGCCCTCAAAGCTCATCACCAGGCCTGTGGCTGGATTCTGATGCACTTTTAACCACTGATACATCTTGTCGAAATTAGCCTTCTCTAAATTTGCCTTTCTTTTATCCAAAGCCAGGAACTCTTCGGTAATGCTAGACTCTCTACGCTGGAGAGCAGCTAATTTCTCTTCTAAAAAGCCCCTTTCTTTAGTCAGGCGCTCAATCAGTTTATTCAATTCCCCCATCTTCTCAGCCTGCTTCTCTACCTCTAACCCGGCGCTTCTCTCGGTGTCTAGCCTTTCCTGCTCAACTCTCTTAATATTTAGTTGCAACTCCCGGATTTTTATCTCTAAATCCTCTCTTTCTTTGCTTATCTGTTCAATTTTGTCTTTAGTAATATTGGATTCCTGTATGGCTTTAACAAGCTGCTCAACCAGGGCTTTATTATCTCTGGTTAATTTTGCGTTTATCAGGTTATCAATCGCAATTACAGAACCTAACACAAGGATTGCGCTTAAGACAACCGGTATAAATAATTTTTTGGTCCAGGCGTAACGCATGAGCCTGTT
>Ga0233423_10000340_pt1 | contig 25633 bp, 20 predicted proteins | sample Watercolumn_Mata_FD_180713 | JGI IMG/M metagenome (GOLD analysis project Ga0233423, IMG submission 180713) | Freshwater microbial communities from Lake Matano, South Sulawesi, Indonesia - Watercolumn_Matano_2014_112_MG | ecosystem: Environmental > Aquatic > Freshwater > Lake | place: Indonesia...
GGAGTGCAGGGAACTCAGTTCCCTGGCCCTCCCCCCACATTCTCATCTCATCCTCACCCCCCACCTGAACGCCAGGGCGGCGAGGATCAGGAGGCCAGCGATAAGGGCGAAGGGGGCCTTAAAGTCGGCGCCGCCCCAGAGGCCGATGAGCGCGCCCGCCAGCAGGGGGCCCGCGGCGTGGCCGACATCGAAGATAGTGCCGAAGGTACCCATGGCCGCGCCCAGGTGGTCCGCCTGGCAGAAGTCGGCCACCAGAGCCGCACCGGAGGAGGTCACCACCGCCTCCCCCAGGCCAAACAGGGCGGCCAGGGCCAGGAGGACGCCAAAGCTCTGAAACCAGGGCATCAGGGCAAAGGGCACCGCGCAGAGAAACATCCCCCAGAAAAGTTGGGGTTGGCGCCCATAGCGGTCCGAGGTCCGGCCCATAAGGGGCTTGGAGACAATGGTGGCCACCACCTGAATCCCCCACAGCAGCCCAGCCTGGAAGGCGGACAGGCCGCAAATCTGCACCGCATAAATGGGCAGAAAGGCTTCCAGGGCCCCCAGGGCCAGGTTCTGCACCCCTTCCATATTGCTGGTGAGCAAGACCCGGCGGTCCATGAAGATTTCCCGCACCCCCGCTTTGAACTGGGTCCAGACCGCGGTTAGGGTGCGCCCGTGCTCGGGCCGGGGTTCAGGCCCCTGGCCCCTCAAGACCCAGAGAGCCAGAAGCAGGGAGGTCATGCCGCAGGCCGCGACCACGCCATAGACCAGGTGAAAATGAAACAATTGCGGGGACTGGCCGCCGGCCATCCGGGTTAGCAGAAAGCCTCCCAGGGGGGCGCCCACCAGATTGCCGATGATGGTGATGGCCGAGAACCAGGAGAGCATTTCCGCCCGGCGCCCCCGGCCATCCCGACGATCACCGCCATAGACACTGGGCCATAGATGGCGGTGGCAAAGCCGTGGAAAAAGCGCACCACCACCAGGGCCTGGTAGGTGGACACCGCCAGGTAGGCGAAGGGGATCAGGGCAAAGCAGGCCAGGCCGATAAACAGGGTGCGGGTTTTGCCCAGCACATCGGCCAGCACCCCGGCGGGCATCTTAAAGAAAATGCCGGTGATGGTGGAGATGGCCACCGCAAAGCCCAGGGCTTCCGGGCCGGCCCCCAGGGAGGCGGCGAACAGCGCCAGCACCGGGGTGCGGGCCAGGGCCCAGGAGGCCCGGGCCTAAAAGCCCACGGCGCACAGGCCGTTAAAGATGGCGACCGATTTTTCCATGTTCAAGGGGGAATTGGGGGAGGAGGCCAAGGGGTCTCTCAGGGCAAGGTCCCGCCTTGGAGTCAGTCTGAGGCTTTGGGCTAGCAGTTAGCGTGCCGCAAAATCTCGGGCGGTGCGCCTCGCCGGAAAAGCTATTTGCCTTTTACATATTTCTGCCCGTTAAATTTATATAGATATTCTTTTTGAGATGTTATGACAATATCTTCCTTAAGACGATCGTATTTTGATTTAACCCTGGTTTCTATTATTTCTAAAAAGCCTTCGCCATCAATGTCTTTAAATTTAATGTCAAACATGTCAGCATCGCCGTAAGCTCCCAAATAATTATGACCTTTAGTTGCAAATAATATGTCTTCATGTTCATTGGCAAGGGAAAGCAATTTCCCTTCATAATTATCATATCCCTGGTTGCCACCCCCTCCTTCAATCCAGATTTTGGGCCTTTTATTGACTCCAATATTAATTATCTTGAACTTGCCGAAATCCCAATCGAATAATTTCCTTTTTATTCTCCAGCCTTTATCATATGACAATAGCCAAACTTCATAATAGCCGGTAGCATGCGGTTGGTTCTCGTCCTCAAAGCTAATAATTGCCTCCAGAACTCCTGCTTTGGTAAACTCGCCCTGCTCAAACATAATATTGTTTAGCTTATAATGGCGTTTGACTTCATTTAATTTCTCTGAGAATAATTTGACGATAATTTCATTATCCAATACCGGTTTAGGAGGTTGTAAGAAGGGGCGTTCCTGGGACCAGGCCGATAACCCTTGAAGAAAGAGAAAAAGGAATACTGTGAACTTGATAACCTGCTGCCCTTTCATTTCACTAATCCCTCTTCATGGTAAAAACCCAAAGGCATGCCGCCTTATCAGCTTATCTGTTCATCGCTTGAATAATTCCGGCACTTTTCTTTGCCAGTCTGACAAATCCGTACCCATGGTCTGGGGCACCCACTGGTTGCCAATTTTCTTTAAGACCACCCCGGCAGGTTCAGCCTGTTTAGCCCATTTCCCCGTAGGTATGACCTCAAGAAGAGCATAGTTTTTCACTTGCTTAATAACTTTTAAATCAAAAGTTATCCCCGGGACACTATTGGCTTTGACATAGTTCCGGGCAGCTTTTAGCATCTGCTGGTAATCTGCATCCCCCGCGGCTTCCGCCTTCACGGATACCGATACTGTTAAAAAATTAACACTGACCAAAATTAACCATAACCAGGCACTGACCATTTTATGCCGTAACATAACCTTACTCCTCTTTGGGGATAAGTATTATATTTGAGGGAATTATCGGCACTAAAATCCTGAACTTTAATCGTCTGTTTACCGCCAGTTATTTCCTCGACTAGGCTTACTTAGAAATTTAGAGCCCATAAACACCAAAGTGGGGGAAGGGGGACTAGGTTATTGGGGGCCTATTCCCGGCGGCGGGAGAACGCGCCCACCGGGTTGCCGAGGAGGGTGACGGCCAAGAAAGGGGAGCATTTCGACCCGGCACCCCCCGGCGCCACCGAGACCCCCGCCAAAGACCCCAGGCCCGGGATGGCAGTGGCGAAGCCGGGGGGAAAGCCCACACCACCTGGTGGGCGAAGGAGGCGCGGCAAAGGCAGCAAAGCAGGCCGCAAAAGCGGGGGCGAGGTAACCCCTGGGGCCCCTGGGCCTCCCGCCACCTTTAGGGGGGAACCTCCCTCAGATCCAGGGAGTAATTGCCGGCCAGAAAGCTCGCGGCCACCGCCTCCACGCTCACCTCGCTGGTCATGAGCATGTCCATCTGCCGGGTGAATTGCAGCAGGCGGCCGAGGAGGTCCAGTTTTTCAGCGATCACCGGGGCTTCGTATTTGGCCAGGCGGGCGTCCACCCGGTCGCCCTTCACCTCCACGGCAAAATCCAGGCCGATAAGGACAATGGCGATGGCCCGCACCCGGCGGTTGCGGCGCACGTCGTCGGCCGCACCCCCTTTGAAGGAAAAGGTAATGTAATTTTTATTGACGGTCTGGCCGCAATAGGCGTCCAGGACGCTGTAGTGGTAGCCCACCCGGGAGGAAAAGTTGAGGTATTTGTCGGAGATAATGGCGTAGCTGCGCTCGCCGAACCTTTCTTCGATATTCGGGGCGGTGAGCATCTGCTCCCGCATCACCGCAAACAGGCCGGAAAATTGAATGGGTCTTGGTTCCCGGGCCTGCAAGCCCTCGTGCAGCATGCCCTTAAGCAGGGCCTGCAAGGGGGCCGAGACCACCTGGTCCACCGTCACCTTCCGGGCGTACCTGGCAACCCCCGCCAGACCGCCTCCCAGGTCAATGAGATACAGGTCCAGAGGTATGGGGGCGTCCAGCTTCAAGGCCCCCCCGCCTTTAACGGACACCAGGTCGCTGATCTTGAACATTTCGGTGTAGGAGAGTTCGTGGACCAGCCGGCTTATATCGTGCAGCGAAGAGCAGGCCTGGGGCGTAAAGTCCGGGGACTTGGGGTCCACCAGATGCAAGGGCACGATGTGCTGGGCCACCTGTTTTAAGGTCTGGTAGACCGGGGTTTCCTGCATATGTGCCTGCCGGGACTGCTGGAGCGTCAGCAATTCCGGCACCTGGCCCTGATACACGCGGGCCGTGTAGGCATCCACGGTGATTTCCTGGCCGCCGGCGATGGCCGCGGTGGCCACCCTGGCACCCAGGATGGTGGGCACCGCAAATTCCCGGCACAGGGAGGCCATGTGGCCGGAGATGCTGCCGGAATCGGTGATGATGGCCTGGGCCCTGGGCATCACCAGGACGAATTTGGGGGAGGAATGTTTAGCCACCAGCACCGCGCCGTCGGGGAAATTTAGCAGGTCTTCGTCGCTCAAGACCTGGTAAGCCGGCCCGCAGCCCACCCCGGGGTAAGCTACCGCGCCGCCCTCCAGCAGCAACGGATAGCCGCTCACCGGAGGTACGGCCTCCAGACCTTCTTGGGGTGGGGGTTGCAGCCGCAAGGGCCTGGTTTGCAGCACCAACAGGCGGCCTTGGGGGTTCAGGGCCCACTCCACATCCTGGGGCCCCCGGTAATGCTCTTCCAGTTTCAGGGCGTAAGCGGCCAGGGTTTTCAGCTGCTCCGGGGTCAGGCACGGTTGGTCCATGTTCTCCGGAGCCACCGGCATTTCTTTCAGGCCTCCCTTTAGGTCACCCACCAACTGCACCGGCTTGTGGGCAATCTGGGCCTCGAGCAGGGTGAAGTCCTGATCCTTGGCCAGCTCATAAGTATCCGGGGTGATAACCCCCTCCACCGCATAAGGTCCCAGGCCCCAAACCGCGCTGATGATGATGTGGTCCTTGAGGACGTTGTAAGGGTGATGCGAATACATCACCCCGCTGGCCACGGAATCCACCATCTGCAGGCAGGCCACGCTCATGGCTGTATCTTCGTCCCGAATGCCTTTGTTGAGGCGGTAGGAGATGGCCCGGGGGGTGTAGAGGCTGGCCACGATGTCCTTATAAGCCTCGAGGAGCTTATCTTGGGTGACATTCAAGATGGTGAGATATTGGCCGGCATAGGACAGTTCGCTGTCTTCGCCGATGGCGCTGCTGCGCAGGGACACCCTGAAGGTAAAATCCTCCGCCCCGGGGGGACGGGCCGCCTGGGCCATGTCCGCAAAAGCGGTGAGCATGGCTTCTTCCAGGGCCGGGGGAACCCGGGCCCCGTTTATGAGCTGTTGGATTTCTTCACTGACCTGGGCCAGGGTTTGGGGCACCTGGGGGTCCAGAGCCATCTTTCTTTTGTTGATCTCGTCTCTTAAGTCGTTATGCGCCAGGAAGGCCTCAAAAGCATGGGTGGTGATGGCGAAGCCGGCGGGGATGGGCAGCTGCACCGAGTTTAAGACTTCCCCCAGATGGGCGCTCTTGCCCCCCACCCAGTCCACCATATCTTTGTTGATACGCTCGTAGGGCAGGATCAAATCCGTGACCGGCAGCTCCTTTTTTTCCCCTACCGCGTCTTTGATCCTGGCATTGATGCGGTCCAAGACCTCGTAGAGGACAAGATAGCGATGGCCGGAGAGGACGTCCAGGCTTTTGATCATCCGGAAGGCGTGAAACGCGGCCCGGGCCGACTGGGAGCGCACATAGGACATGCCGAAGACCTGGCGGCCTTCCAGCTTGCCCTCCAGGTCGGTGATGATATTGAGGATTTGGCTGTTGGAATCCAGCAGATCCTTGAAGCAGGTATACCTGAAGCGAAAAGCCGCGGCAATTTCCTCCCGGGAGGTTTCGTCGCCGCGAGATTTCCATTGGCGATAAAGATTTTTAAATAAATTGAGCGTCTCAACCATAAATTGGCCTGTAAGATTTAATCCTATCAAGAATTATACCAGATTGCCGCCTGGCCCGACAGCAGGAAGAATGTCGTCGCCGTTGGTGGGATGATCCCGCTTTAGCCGGCTTTTAGTCAATCTTCCGGCATTGCCTGGCGATCCCTTTACAAACTGTAAAAAATACTGACAGGCTCATTCTGGCAGTCAAGGCCCGAGGAATTGGGACCCTTTCTTAAGTATCAGGAAAATCAAGCAATTAACTATAATTTCCTGCTCCTTTCCTCCTGGCACAGCCATTGCTTATTGTTGGCGGGAAGGGCTGGGCGCGGACCTTTTAAAAAGCTTTATCCTTTACCAAGGAATAATGCACCCAGAGAGGCCGCCGCGACCCACCCCTGGCTTTAAGTGGCAGTTTGCAGTGAGGTGGCAAGGTGCCCTTTAACATTTCATTTTACCAATGTCATTTTTAGGAGGGCTTCTATGAAGGTACTGGTGCCAACCGACGGCTCCGAACAGTCCATGAAGGCAGTGGCAAGGGCCCTGGAAGTGGCCGAGAAACAAGGGGCCCAGGTGACCCTGATGGCGGTGGCTTACTTCCCGGGCGATTTTGACGAAATGCCTCTAAATGTTCGGGACAAACTGGAGTCCGATGCCCGGGGCAATTTGCAGAAGGCCAAGGCCGTCTTCGACCAAAAAAATGTCAAGGTGGACACGGTGCTGGAAGCCGGGATGGTCCCGGCCAACAATATCCTCCGCAAGGCAGAGGACGGCAAGTTTGACCGCATCATTATGGGCAGCACCGGGGCCGGCGGCATGAAGAAGGTCTTGATGGGCAGCACTGCCGCCAAAGTGGTGGCCCACGCCCCCTGCGAAGTGACCGTTGTCCGTTAAGTTTGGAAACTATCAAGGGAGGTTAGGAAAAATGCGTAAACTTTGGGCAAAGATAGTGGGCTTAGGCATCATGGCGACTCTGCTGGTACCGGAGCTGGTGGCGGCCGCCGGACCCAAGGCCGCCCCCCTGGTCATCGTGGCCGACACCCGCAAATTTACCGGCTGGGAGGCCTGGTGGACCAACCTTTACAACGAAAGCCATTTTTATTTTACCCTGCTCACCGTGATCCTCATCCCCGTTGTGGGCCTGATTTTCGGGACCCTGGCAGACCTCATCATGGGCCATATCGGCATCGACCTGAAGTCCCGGGAACTGGCGGAACACTAAGTCTTTTTAAGAACATCACTGTTTAGGAGGTTAATTTATGGATTTTCTATATGTGGTCATGCCCATTGCCGGGGTGACGATATTCTGGCCCGGACTGATCATCTTGGGCGTCGGAGTGGGCATCATCGGCGGCTTCTTCGGCATGGGCGGCGCCTGGATGGTGACCCCGGGGCTGAACATCCTGGGTTTTCCCATGGCCTTCGCCATCGGCACCGACATCGCCCATATGGCCGGCAAGTCCCTCATCTCCACCATGCGGCACGGCAAATTCGGCAATGTGGATTACAAACTGGGCATCGTCATGCTGGTGGGCACGGTGGTGGGCTTCGAGGTGGGCGCCCAGATGGTCATGTGGCTGGAACGCCTGGGCACAGTGGAACTCTATGTGCGCCTGCTTTATATCGTCCTTTTGGCCTTCATCACCTGGATGGTCTTCACCGACGTGGCCAAGAGAAAGCGGAAAGAACGGGAGGCCGCGGCGGCGGGCAAAGAATTGGAGGCGCTGACCACCGGCCTGGACTGGTCCAAAACCCTGCACAAGATCAAGATCCCGCCCATGATGCATTTCAAAGAGGCCATGATCTACTGCTCCGCCTGGCTGCCCATCGTCGTCAGCTTCATCACGGGCTGGCTGGCGGGCATCCTGGGCATCGGCGGCGGCCTGATCCGCATGCCGTCTTTGATCTACTTTGTGGGCTGCCCCACCCACGTGGCAGTGGGCACCGACCTCTTTGAGGTGATGATCTCCGGGCTCTACGGCACCGCCACCTATACCTACAAAGGGCGGACGGAGCTGGTGGCGGCCATGATCATGCTGTGCGGCGCCGCGGTGGGCGCCCAGGTGGGCACCGTGGCCACCAAGTACATCAAGGGCTACGGCATCCGCATCGCCTTCGGCCTGGCCGTGGTGGGCTGCATGATTTCCATCCTCATGAAGCTCATCCCCCGCTGGGTGCCGGTTCTTAAAGATGTCATGGATGCCGGCGCCACGTTCTTCATCCTGAGCCTGGTGGGCATCCTGTCCCTCTACATCCTGATAAAGATGTTGCAGGGCGCGGCCCAAGAGGTCCGAATGAAGAAGGCCAAGTCGTGAGCCTATTTTCCTTGCGGGATGCAAATCAACCTGGATGCCTTAAAGAAGGGAGAGATAATATGGCGAAGAAATTCAGCTTCTTGACCCTGCTGGCCATCTTGCCGGTATTTGTGGTCTTCGGCTGCGGGGAATTGGGCAAAGTGGACCAAGGCCGGGTTATCGCCTTTGACAAAGATAAAGAAACGGTCACCTTTATCATCGATGTCAAGCATGACCCCGCCAATCCCGATTACAGCGGCGCACCGGTGACCTTTGAGCTTCCTAAGGATCCGGCGGAGCGTGGGGAAGATCCCAAGTTTGGCAAAAGGATGAAGTTGGACGCCAAGGCGCGGGAGATTGTCATTTACGACGTGGCCACCAAAGGCTTCAAGAAGATCGCCTATACCCTCATTGACCAGAAGGAAGGCGTGGCCAAGGACGATCCCCTGGTGAAGGGCAAAAAGTTTCCCCTGGTGGACAAGGCCAAGAAAACCATCACCCTCTATTCCGGGCGGCAGAAGCTGCTGACCACCTTCTCTTTGCCCGAGGAATACTTTGCCCTGCCGGACGATACCTGGGAGGCCGGCGACGAAGTCCGGATTTACTACAAGGAGCCGGGCAAGTGCCTGCGCTTCATGAACATCACCCGAACGGATATCTATAAGAAGTAGGCGGGTTGGTTTAACCTGCTCTTCCGAGGATCGCCCCGGGAGTCCTCCCCTACCCGCACCCGGGGCGATTCTCATATTTTTGTGGTAGAATAATTGGGGGAGGGCAGGGAAGGGTGGGGAGACCCCGCCCTTACGCCCCTGGTCCTCCCCCTAAATTTTCCCACGAGCTGTGGTAGTGCCATGAACTTAGCGCAAGTCTCCAAATGGCAGAGTTTGCTGGGCAAGCTCGCCGCCGCCTGTTGTTTACTGGCTTTCCTGGCCCTGTTTGACGGCCTCATCAGCCGGTTTCGGGAGCCGCTCAATATCTTCAAAGTCCTGCCGGGGGAGACGGTATACATCAACGGCCCCTTGGAGGAAGCGGTGCCGGATATTCAGCAACTGACCGTCCAGAGCAGCTCCGACCAGCTGGTGTTGACCCTGGAGGCGGTTCATAAGGGCTATTTCCTGGGAGGAAACATGTGGCGCGGCCTGCTGGCCATCAGCCCCCAAATTCGGCCGGGAGAATATACCCTGACCGTGGGCATCCGGGGCAAGGTCTCTGCCCACCCCTTGCCACCTTACCGGATCATCGTCTTTCCTGATATCCCCAGCCGGCAATTGAGCTACAAGTCCTTAAGCGGGCATTACCTGGGGGTGTCCCCCTGGCTGCTCTTTGTCATGCTCCTGCCGACGGTCCTGGTGGCCTTTGGCGGCGTTTTTTGGCTTTCGCAAAAAAGGGGAAAGCTCCTGGCGCAACTGGGGCAGGCCGAGGTCTACCGGGTAGCCCGAGTAGAGGAGAAATGTGTGGTCAGCTTCGGCCTGGGCACGACTCACGGCGTCCAGATGGGCTCCCGCCTGGTCCTCTTGGACGATAGCGGGCAGATGGTGGGAACCGTAGAGGTGGAGGAGGTCTCGGAGACAGACTCCTTGGGCCGGGTAAGCCCTGAAGGGGAAATCAAGCCGGGGTACCTGGTCCGCCTTGACCGTTAAGCAATAAACCAGTATTTTAAAGTACAAGTTAACTAGAACTTATTGCAAAACCGTTTTTTTCTGTCACCCTGAGCGCCGTGAAGGGTCTCAAGTATTTAAAAATACAAAGTTCTTCGCTGCGCTCAGAATGACAAATTCCTGCGAAATGAGGTTTTGCGATAGATTCTAGCTTTAGGCCGAAAGGGGGCTTAAAGAGAGAGGCCCAGGCGGGACGCCGGGGCTAATATCTCAGAATCCTGCCCCCCAAGGAGTGTGCCCACCGGATGTGGAAGCGCCTCAGCCTGAGGGCCCGCATTTTCTTGATGTTGACGGCCCTGGTGCTCACCGCCCTGAGCGGCGGCCTGGTCACCGTGTGGCATACCCGGGCCATGGATTCCTTGCTCACCTCCCTCATCGACAAAAACGTGGCCTCCTTCCAGGCTGCAGAAGAACTGGAAACCGCGCTCTTGCAGCAAAAGGGCTTTACCACCTATTATTTTCTGGACGGCGATCCCCAATGGCTGGAGCAACTCAACCACTACCAGCAGAACTTTCAGGAATGGCTTAGCAAGGCCCGCAAATCGGCCTATACCGAGGCCATGGGGGAAATTCTCCACCAGATCGAAGCCCAGTACCAGCGCTACGTCGACTCCCGAGCCCGGGTGATCAAATTATACCAGGAGGGCCAGCGGGAAAAAGGTGCCCAGCTTCATAAAGAAGTGCGCCGCCAGTTTATGGAACTCTATAATCTCTGTGAGCGCTACAAGCTGATCCACGAATACACCATCTCCCGGGCCAGAGTTGAGAGCCAGGCCCGGGCGCGGTTTCTCAACACTTTGGCCCTGGTAGTCATGCCCGGCGTGGCCGTGTTGGGGGTGCTGCTGGCTTACATCCTCATCAAGCAGATTCTGGAGCCCATCCGCAAGCTGGCCCTGGAGACCGCCTCGGCTCCCCGCCATGCTCCCCCCACGGACGAAGTAACCGCTCTATCTCAACAAGTTTACAGCCTCATTGAGGATGTGGACCAGGCCCAGAGCCAGTTGTCCCGCAGTCAGGAACACCTGCTGCAATCAGAGAAGTGGGCCATGGTGGGCAAACTGGCCGCGGGGGTGGCCCACAGCATCCGCAACCCCCTGACCTCGGTGAACATGCGCCTGTTCTCCATGAAGCGGACTTTAAGGCTGACCGCCTCCGAGAAGGAAGACATCGAGGTGATTTCCGAGGAAATTCGACATATTGACACCATTGTCCGCAATTTTCTAGAATTTTCCCGGCCCCCCAAGCTGAGAATGCAACGGCTCAGCCCCTCCGACGTGGTGGACCTGGCCCTGCAGCTCTTAAGCCAGCGCCTGGAGGGGTATAATGTGGCGGTGCAGCTCCTGCGGGACCAACGGCTGCCCGCAGTTTGGGCCGACCCGGACCAGCTGAAAGAGGTGTTGGTCAACCTGATGGTCAACGCCTGCGAGGCCATGGTGGGGGGCGGCACCATTACTATTAAGGAGGAAGAGGTCATCGACAAGTCCCTGGGCCACGTGACCGTGATCAGGGTGAGCGATACCGGGCCGGGCATCCCCCAGCCCATCCAGGAAAAAATTTTCCAACCCTTTTTCAGCACCAAGGAAGAGGGCACGGGGCTGGGTTTGAGCATCGCCCAGCGGATCATTGCCGACCATGGCGGCCGGCTGGAGCTGGCCTCTCAGGAAAACACCGGGGCCACTTTTTCCATCACCTTACCCCTTAAGGAAGACCAGGCATGGGCACCATCTTGATTGTGGACGACGATCCCCAGCTCAGGCAAAGCTTTGAAAAGCTCCTCGCCACCGAAGGGCATACGGTGCGCGCCGCGGCCAGCGGCGAAGCCGCCCTGGAACAAGTTAAGGCCAGCCTGCCGGACCTGGTGATTATGGATGTGCGCATGCCGGGGCTGAGCGGGCTGGAGACTTTTCAGGCCATGCACGAGATTGACCCCAAGCTGCCGGTCATCATCATGACCGCGTTCGGCACCACCGAGACGGCCATTGAGGCCACCAAGCTGGGGGCCTTCGAGTACGTGCTCAAGCCTTTTGAGATTCCCGACATCCTGGCCTTGATCGGCCAGGCCCTGGAAGCCGGGCGCTTTATGCGCTCCCGGGTGGAACTGGACGTGGCCCCGTCCGAGGCCTTGGCGGACGCCATCATCGGCAAAAGCAAGCCCATGCAGGAGGTGTATAAGGCCATCGGCCGGGTGGCCTCCACCGACGCCACCGTGCTCGTCCGGGGTGAGTCGGGCACCGGCAAGGAACTGGTGGCCCGGGCCATCTATCAGCACAGCTTGAGGGCCCACAAGCCTTTTTTGGTGATCAACTGCGTAGCTATCCCGGAAACCTTGCTGGAGTCCGAACTGTTCGGCTACGAGAAAGGGGCCTTTACCGGCGCGGTCAACCGTCGGGTGGGCAAGTTCGAGCAGGCCCATGGCGGCACCGTGTTTCTGGATGAAATCGGGGACATGCCCTTTTCCATCCAGGCCAAGATTTTGCGCCTGCTCCAGGAGAGAAGCATCGAGCGGCTGGGGGGCCGGGAACCCATTCCGGTGGATGTGCGTATCATCGCCGCCACCAACCGAGACCTGGAGGCGGCCCTGACCTCCGGCCGCTTTCGAGAGGACCTTTACTATCGCCTCAAGGTAGTGACCCTGTGGTTGCCCCCCCTTAGGAGCCGTCAGGGAGATATTCCCCTGCTGGCGGAATATTTTCTGGCCCGTTTTGCCAAAGACATGCAACTGGCCAATCCTGGCATAAGTCTAGACGCCAGGTTCATGCTGGAAAGCTACCAGTGGCCCGGCAATGTGCGGGAGCTGGCCAATGCCATGCAGAAGGCCTTGATTTTCAGTCGGGGCTATCCCATCCATCCGGAAGACCTCTCCCGGGCCATTGGCGCGGCGACCGCGGCCAGCCAGGAAGACAACCATACCCAGGAGTTGCTCCGCCAATGGCTGCGCCAGGCCCTGGTGGCCGGCGGCAGCAAGCATATGTTCGATAACTTGATGGACCGTTATGCCGGCCTGCTCATCAGCGAAGCCCTGGACCTGACCGGCGGCAATCGCAGCCGGGCCGCCAGGCTCCTGGGTATTTCCCGCCCTACCCTGCTGTCCAAGATGGAAAAATATCGCCTCAAAGTAGAGACCTCGGTAAAACTCCAAGGCTCTTGAGGGGAAAAGTTACTTTAAAGGGTCGCTCAATTTTTACAAACTGTAAAAAATATCGACAGGGAGCTGCCCTTTAAAGAGCTTGCCACCGCCTAAAGACCTCATTTGGGGCCACAGGCCAAAGTCGCAAACCGCAAACCGAGCAAAAACCCCGGAGTCCTACGGCCCACCTTTTTGCTTCTTAGCTAATTTGGCACGGGCGTTGCTTACTCATTAAGAGAATAATTTTCTAGGGTGAGCTCTGTGGCCGAACCGCCCAAGATCTTGATAGCCGACCGCAACCGCCATGTGCGGGACTTTCTCCGGCGGGAGCTTCACGCCGAGGGTTACCGCATAGAGGTGGCCAGGGATGGGCGGGAGGTGTTAAACCACCTTCAGGGGCACGAGCCTCCAGACCTGTTGATCCTGGATTTGGAGATGCCTTATGTGGATGAGCTGGAAGTGTTGGCGCACCTTAAGGAGCGCCAGCCGCGCCTGCCCGTGGTAATTCACACCATCCTGCCCGATCCCGCCCACCATCCAGCTCTGTCCCTGGCGGCTACTTTTGTGGAGAAGAAAGGAGATCTGGATTTACTAAAAGCTGCGGTGGCCGACATGCTGGGGAAGGATTTCTCCCGGGGGCCGAGACCGCACTGTCCAAGAATGTGAAAAAAGGAAAATTTACCAGTTTTTAAGGATAGCGAGGGCAACCAGGGAGAAATGTCAGAGAAACCTAAAAATTAAACTCGAGGCCGCCAAAGAAGCCCGGTGACCGTGATAAGGAGAGGGACCAATGGCTGGTTACGACATCTTATTGTTGGACGATGGTTCTGCCGTTTTTAAGACGCTGGCCTGGGTATTGGCTTATAAGGGGCATCAAGTAATTAGGGCCGCCCCCCGCCAGGTTCTCTGGGAGGCTTTACCGGCCAGGGAGTTCGACCTGATCGTGGCGCCGCTGGCTTTGGACCGCGCCGGGGAACTGGAGGTCTTGAAGAAAGCCAAAGAGTTCAACCCCCAGGCCCGAATCATGGTCTTGAACGCCGAGGACCAAAGGGTCTTTCCTCTGGACGCCTATCACATGGAGATAGACGATTATGTCCTTTTGCCGTGTAGCCCGGCGGAACTTTGGCGGCGAGTGTCCGCTTGCCTCAAGCGGTTGACCCTTAAACACCTTACCGTCTCCCCCCAAATAGATTTGGCTGTTATTAACGAACGCGCCCTGAAAAAGGTTCTGAAGATGTTGAATTATATTCGCCATTCCCTGGAAGTGACGGCCGGGGACCTGAGCCTGTTAAATCGACATGTCAGTGAAAAAATCGAGGACAGCGTAAAGCAAAAAATGCAGAAGGTTTCCGCCAGAATTGACATCTTAAAGGCCCTCACCGAGGGTTTTCAAAGGGAGATTTCCTGGCAATGAGCCTTTCCGCCCCGGCAGGGCTTGACGCCGGGATTTGCGGGAGGGCGAAAGATGGATCACCCCCACCTCTGGCCCGGCCAGGACGGGACTTAGCAGGAGCGGCTCCTGGCGGGAGCGATGTTCTCGGAGCTTTTGGTAATTTGGGCCGGTTTCTACTTCTTGGTCTGGAGACTGACGCATTAACGGACGAAACCGCCGGGGGCTCCCGGGGCGCCCCGGATTATAAGCGGCTTCATCTCGGCAAAGCCCCCATAAGTTTCATTGTGGAAGCATCCTGCTGCGGTTTGTGGTATTTAAGATCTATGACCCTGGCAATTCTCCCCTCAAGACTTTATGGCTAATTTTCTGCAACGGCTGAAAAAAGTTTTTTCCCGCGGAGAGCCCGCGCCGGAGCTTTCCCTGGAGGAGTTGCGGGCCGTCTTCAAAGCCAAGTATCACGCCTTCAAGCTGCTGTTGGCCGCCAACAACACCGCGCTCCAACTCATGACCGACATGGAGGCGGCGTTGCACGGCAACCACAGCTTCGGTATGACCTTTGTCCGCTCCCACGCCACCGCGGTGTGTGTCAATGTCTTTGCCATCATCAAATATTTAAATGAGCTGTCCGGCCACAAATTCCGGGCCCTGGAGCCGGTCTTTGCCGGCATTGAGAAGAAAATCGCCGCAACCTTGGAGCGCCGGCAAATTTTGGCCGTCCAGGAACTGATCCTGCCCCTACCCCAGGTCCACAAGGAAATGGCCGACGGCGTGGGCTCCAAAATGGCCAACCTGGGGGAGATCAGCGCCCGGGTGCCGGACACCCCGGTGCCCCCCGGCTTTGTCATCACCGCCGCGGCCTACGAACTCTTTTTGTCCCACAACCAGCTCCAGGAGGAAATCAACCGGCGCCTTCAGTCTTTGGAGATGGACGACATCGGCGACCTCTACCGCAAAAGCTCGGAGGTCCAGATGCTCATTATCGGCGCGGAAATGCCCCCGCAGCTGGAGGAGGCCATGGCCCAGGCCTTTGACGACCTGGAGGCCCAGGTGGGCGGGCCCATGCGGGTGGCGCTGCGCTCTTCCGCCATCGGCGAGGACGCCCAAGATACCTCCTTTGCCGGCCAGTACCGCTCGGAACTCAACGTCAGCCGGGAAAATATTTTTTCTGTTTACAAAGAAATTCTGGCCAGCAAATACGCCCTCACCGCGGTGAACTACCGCCTGCACAAAGGCTTGCGGGACGAAGACGTGGCCATGTGCGTGGGCTGCATGGCCATGGTGGATGCAGTGGCCGGCGGTGTCATGTATTCCCGCAACCCCACCGACATCAGAAGCGACGCGGTATTTATCAACGCGGTGCACGGCCTGGCCAAATCCGTGGTGGACGGCAGCGTCACCCCGGACCTGTGGGTGGTCTCCCGAGGCGAGCCGCCCGCCATCATTACCAAAGACATCCGCGCCAAGGAACTCAAGGCCGTGTGTCTGCCGGGGGAAGGAGTATACCTGGAATCTGACGACCGGGGTGGAGAGGCGGCCATAAGCGACGAGCAGGCGCTTAACCTGGCCAGGGTCGCCCTGACCTTGGAGGAGCATTTTCAAGCGCCCCAGGACATCGAATGGTCCATTGATAAAGAGGGCCGCCTCCTGATCCTCCAGAGCCGGCCCTTGAAACAGCTGGCCGCCCCCGCCCGGGAGGAAGCCGCCCCTTTTTGTTCGGCGGAAAATCCGGTGCTGATTAAAGGTGGGGAAATGGCCAGCTCCGGGGTGGCGGCCGGGCCGGTGTATCTCGTCAAAAACAACCTGGACCTGCTGCAGTTTCCCGAAGGCGCGGTGCTGGTGACGGCCTTCCCTCACCCGGCCTGGGCCACCCTGCTGTCTCGAGCCGCGGCGGTGCTCACCGACCGGGGGGGCATTACCGGACACCTGGCCAACGTGGCCCGGGAATTTCGTCTCCCGGCCCTGTTTAACCTGGGGGACGCCACGGAGTGGCTGAAACCCGGCACCATGGTCACCGTGGACGCGGACGGCCACACCGTCTACCAGGGCCGGGTGGCGTCGCTGCTGGAGCTGGCCTCCGCCAAAAAGGGCCTCATGCTGGGCACGCCAGTATACGACACCTTAAAAGAAGTCATGGGCTTTATCACCCCCTTGAACCTCACCGACCCGGACAGCCGTGACTTCCGAGCAGACAAGTGCCGGACGCTCCACGACATCACCCGCTTTGCCCACGAGGTGTCCGTCAAAGAGATGTTCGCCTTTGACAAACACAAGGCCGTGGCCAAATATTTCATCAAGCGCCTGGTCACCGACTTCCCCATGCAATGGTGGGTCCTGAACCTGGAAGACGGCTTTAAAGAAGAGGTGGCGGGCAAAGAAGTGGACCTGAGCAACATTGCCTCGGCCCCCATGCTGGCCCTGTGGGAAGGGATCAGCACCGTGCCCTGGGAAGGTCCGCCGCCGGTGGACACCAAGGGCTTCATGTCCATCGTCCTGGGCGCAGCCGCCGGCCCCGGCCTGGAAACCACGGGGGGCACCATCTTCGGCAACCAGAACTATTTCATGATTTCCAAGGATTTTTGCAACCTGACCTCGCGCCTGGGCTTTCATTTTTCCACGGTGGAGGCCATGGTGGGGGACAAGCCCTTTGAAAACTACCTGCGCTTCGCATTCAAAGGCGGGGCCGCCGACTACCCCCGCCGGGTTTTGCGCGCCAAGTTTGTGGGCAACATTTTGGAGCAGCACCACTTCAAGGTGGACGTCAAGGAGGACTCCCTGTTCGCCCGCCTGGAGGGGGAAGAGCGGGACTATATGCTCTCCCGCCTGCGCATCCTGGGCTACATCACCATCCACACCCGCCAACTGGACATGATCATGCTCAACGAGGCGGACGTGGACTACTACCACCAAAAAATCACCGGCGACCTGGAACAATATATCCTGCCCCTGGGCGCTGTCCAGGATTGAGAGGGTTTTGAGGGAGGGGGGGGCGGGGGGGCCAGCCTTGGCCGCTGCCAAAGGGTGCGCCGGTGCAGCACCGGCTAGTCGCGTCCATAAAGCCGCTCTCGCGACCAGGTTATATTTCTTTTGACTATCTTGCCAGGATTTCCTGCCACAATAATTCCTTGTTCGTTGAAACCCTTGACCACAACTGCCCCGGTAGCAATTACACAATTGTCAGCGATAGATACACCTTTGAGGATGATGGAATGAGCCGCAACCCAAACATGGTTGCCAATATTAATTTCCTTGGCATAATTGATTCTAGACCCAGTTGTTGAGTCGATTATTGAATGGGAATCACCTGTTCTGATATCTATATCATAAGCAAACATACAATCTTTGCCTATTTCGACCATTGAGTGCGGTTCTGTCACAGCAATATGGACATCTTCAAAAGTACTGTTTTCTCCAATTACCAGGTAGCCGTTATGGTCTTCGAACTATAACGACCCACCTTTAGTAAACCTACAGCCAGCGCCGATGTTGATTTGGTGATGGTCCCCTCTGATGTAGAATAGTACATTGTTTAACACGCACCCAGCGGCAATGTGGACCAGGTTGTCATTGCCATTAATATCAAAAATAACTGAAGATAAGATGGAATGAGCGTGGACAATCTTATTTCCTTTACCGACAATTCTCTGTTTGACAGTATTGATCGGCTGACGATGACGAATTCTACGAATAATATCCTTCAGCACCGGGAGGTTTCGCTCAATAAAACGACGGAGGGGCTCAACCTTTTCTTTCACACTCTTTTTCCCAGCTAATAGGAGACCGTGGCGAAAGTGGTTTTAGGGGAGGGGGCAGGGGTCTGCCTCCCCAGACCCCCTCCCCCAAATCTTCCATTCCCTCAGTCCTCCGTGGGGCGGAGGCCGTTGAAACATTTCAGGCACAGGTCCTGGCCGGGGATTCCCAAAGCTTCCACGAAGGCCGAAAGGCTGTTGTATTTCACCGTATCCGCGCCGATCTTGGCGGCCACCCAGGTTTCCAGGTCCCGTAATTGCGCCAGGGAAGTGATGTCCCCCTGGCCCAGGTATTGGCGGGCCAGGAGTTCGGCGTAACTGCGGGTGGAAATGCCGAAGTCACAGGGGTACATCAGGGGGGGGCAGGCCACCCGCACATGCACTTGCTGGGCCCCGGCCTGTTTAAGGTCCTGAACCTTGTGGAGTATCTGCGTGCCCCGCACAATGGAATCGTCGCACAGGACGATGCGCCGGCCCGCCACCGCATGATGCAGCACCGAGAGCTTGCGTTTGGCCATCTTTTCCCGGGCCACCTGGGTGGACTGGGTGTAACTGCGGTCCGCGTAACGGTTATAAAGAAAGACCTCCTGGAAGTTGAGCTTGGAGCGCATGTGATAGCCGATGGCATGACCGATGCCGGACATGGGCACCGGGGCCACCAGGTCCACTTCCAGGCCGCCTTCCTCGGCGTCCCGCTGGGCCAGTCTGGCCCCCAGGCTGTTGCGGGCCTTAATGACCGGCAGGCCGTCAATGACGGAGTCGATGCTGGCGGTATAGGCCCACTCAAAGGCGCAGTGCGCCCGGCGGGGTGAGTCAAGCTGCTTTAAGGTGGTGAATCCCCGGTCGTTGATCAGGATAATCTCCCCCGGCCGCACATCCCGCACCACCTCCAGGTCCAGGTTTTGCAGCGCCCGGGACTCGGAGGCGACCGCATACCGGCCGGAGGCCTGGCCCAGAATCAGGGGCCGAAAGCCATAGACATCCCGGGCGGCATAAATCCCGGCCTGGGTGAGGATCACCAGGGAGTAAGCCCCCTTGACCTTGTCGGCCAGGACGGTAAGGCCGGCCACCGGGTCGCCGGCTTCCAAAAAAATCTTGGAAATGATCTCCACATTGTAGCCCCGCCAAAAGGCCCGGCCCCGGCCCATCATCTCCTCCAGCAAATCTCCAGCGTTGAGGATGTTGCCGCTGAAGGCCACAGCAATCCCCCCCAGGCTGGATTGCCACCTGACGGGCTGGCGCTCTTTGAGGCTCACGTGGCCGATACCAAAAGAGCCTTTTAAGTGGTTCAGGTCCTGGTCGGTAAAGGAGGTCAGCACCTTGCCGTGATGGGTGACCTGATTAACCTGGCCGTCAAAGGTGGCGATGCCGCAGTACTCCTGGCCGCGGTGCTGGAGCAGATCAATGCCTTGAAAAATCTCAAAGGCGCAAGGGGTGCTGGCGTAGAGCCCAAAGACCCCGCAATTGTCCTGGACCGACTTCATAAAATTATCCTTGTCTGGGGTGGTGGGTGTTTGTGGGGGAAAAACCGGGGGGCTTAGCTCCCTTTCCTCCCGGGGCCCCTCCTAAACTTGCATGCCCCCCCTTACTTAATATCCCCGTGATAGCTTTGCAGCGAGCGCACCTGGCCAGGGTTCAAGCGGTAGGCGGCGATGCCCCGAGCCGCGGCCAGGGCTCCGGCCAGGGTGGTGATGTAGGGAATCTTGTATTTGATGGCGGTCTTGCGGATATAGGAGTCGTCGTGTTTGCTCAGCTTGCCGCTGGGGGTATTGATGATTAGTTGAACTTCGCGGTTTTTAATAGCGTCCACGATGTTGGGGCGGCCTTCGTGGACCTTGAGAATGTGTTCCGCGGTGATGCCATGTTCCCCCAGAAACTTGTGGGTGCCCTGAGTGGCCTTGATCTTGAAGCCCAAGCGGTCGAATTGGCGGGCCACTTCCAGGACCGCGGGCCGGTCCATTTCGGAGACGGTGATCAGCACGGTGCCCTCCCGGGGCAGGGTTTGCTGGGCCGCCTCCTGGGCCTTGTAAAAAGCCAGGCCGAAGGAGTCCGCCATCCCCAAGACCTCGCCGGTGGACCGCATCTCCGGCCCCAACAGCGGGTCCACTTCGGGAAACATGTTGAAGGGAAACACCGCCTCCTTCACCCCGAAGTGGGGAATGGCCCTGGGCTTGAGATTCAGGTCGGCCAGCTTTTTCCCCAGCATGATCTGGGTGGCCAGCCGGGCCATGGGGAGGTTGCACACCTTGGACACCAGGGGCACGGTGCGGGAGGCCCGGGGGTTGGCCTCCAGGATGTAAACCGTGTCGTTGGCGACGGCGTACTGAATGTTCATCAGGCCCACCACCTTGAGTTCCATGGCGATCTTGCGGGTATAGTCGTAGATGGTGTCCAGGTGTTTGGCCGGAATGCTGATAGGGGGGATGACGCAGGCGGAGTCGCCGGAGTGAATGCCCGCCAGTTCGATGTGCTCCATGACCGCGGGCACAAAGGCGTCGGTGCCGTCGGCAATGGCGTCGGCTTCGGCCTCAATGGCGTCTTCCAGGAACTTGTCGATGAGCAGGGGGCGGTCGGGGCTTACCTCCACCGCCGCAGCCACGTAGTGTTTGAGCATCCATTCGTCATGGATGACTTCCATGGCCCGGCCCCCCAGCACGTAAGACGGCCGCACCATCAGCGGATAGCCGATGCGGGCGGCCACCTTCAGGGCTTCGGCCAGATTGCTGGCCATGCCCGACTCCGGCTGGGGGATGCCCAGCTTGCGCATCATCTGCCGGAAGCGGTCCCGATCCTCGGCCAGGTCGATGATGTCCGGGGTGGTGCCCAGGATTTTCACCCCGGCCGCGGCCAGCTCGCCGGCGATGTTTAAGGGGGTCTGGCCCCCGAACTGGACGATGACCCCCTCGGGCTTCTCTTTTTCGTAAATGCTTAACACGTCCTCCACCGTCAGGGGCTCAAAGTAGAGCTTGTCCGAGGTGTCGTAGTCCGTGGACACCGTCTCCGGGTTGCAGTTGACCATGATGGACTCGAAGCCTTCGTCGCGGATGGCAAAGGCGGCGTGCACGCAGCAGTAATCGAACTCGATGCCCTGGCCGATGCGGTTGGGGCCGCCGCCCAGGACCATGATCTTGCGGCGGTCGCTGGACTTGACGATGTCCGGGGCGTTGTAGGTGGAAAAATAATAGGCGGCGTTTTCCACGCCGCTCACCGGCACCGGCTCCCAGGCCTGGGCCAGTCCCAGGGCGAGGCGGCGGTTCCGGATTTTTTCCTCCGGCAGGTTAAGGAGCTGGCCAAGGTAGCGGTCGGCAAAGCCGTCTTTTTTGGCCTTAAGCAGCAAGTCGTCCGGCAGGTCCCCGCGCCGATACTTGAGGACCTCCTCTTCCAAGTCCACCAACTCCTTCATCTGCTGAATAAACCAGGGTTTGATATAGGTCTTGTCGTAGAGAGCTTCAACGGTGGCCCCTTTGCGCAGGGCCTCGTACATGATGAACTGGCGTTCGCTGGAGGGCTCAAAGAGTAAGTCCATGAGCTCCGGCAGGGAGCGCTGGTGAAAATCTTTGGCAAAGCCCAGGCCGTAGCGGCCGATCTCGAGAGAGCGGATGGATTTTTGGAAAGCCTCCTTGTAGTTCTTGCCGATGCTCATGACCTCGCCCACGGCCTTCATCTGGGTGCCGATCTTGTCTTCAGCGCCGGGAAATTTTTCAAAGGCCCAGCGGGCGAACTTCACCACCACGTAGTCGCCCCAGGGAGTGTACTTTTCCAGGGTGCCTTCCCGCCAGTAGGGGATTTCGTCCAGAGTCAGGCCTCCGGCCAACAGGGACGAGACCAAGGCGATGGGAAAGCCGGTGGCCTTGGAAGCCAGGGCCGAGGAGCGGGAGGTGCGGGGATTGATTTCGATGACCACCACCCGGCCGGTTTTGGGGTCGTGGGCGAACTGGATGTTGGTGCCGCCGATGACCCGGATGGCCTCCACGATGTCATAGGAGTGCTTCTGCAGGCGCTGTTGCAGTTCCGGGGCGATGGTGAGCATGGGCGCGGTGCAGTAAGAGTCGCCGGTGTGCACCCCCATGGCGTCCACATTTTCGATGAAACAGACGGTGATCATCTGGTTCTTGGCGTCCCGGACCACCTCCAGTTCCAGTTCCTCCCAGCCCAGGACCGATTCCTCCACCAGGACCTGGCCCACCAGGGAGGCGGAGATGCCCCGGGCGGCGATGGTGCGCAGCTCTTCCAGGTTGTAAACCAGGCCGCCGCCCCAGCCTCCCAGGGTGTAGGCCGGGCGGATCACCACCGGGTAGCCCAGGTCGTCGGCGATGCGCTCGGCCTCCTCGACGCTCAAAGCGATTTCACTTTTGGGCATTTCCAGGCCCAGGCGGTTCATGGTTTCCTTGAAGGCCAGGCGGTCTTCGCCTCTTTGAATGGCGTCCACCTCCACGCCGATGACCTTAACCCCGTATTGCTCCAGCACTCCGGCCCGGGCCAGTTCCGAGGACAAGTTTAACCCCGACTGGCCGCCCAGATTGGGCAATAAGGCGTCGGGCCGCTCCTGCTTGATGATCTCGGTCATGGCCGCCAGGTTCAGGGGCTCGATGTAGGTGACGTCGGCCATGCCGGGGTCGGTCATGATGGTGGCCGGGTTGGAATTGACCAGGACAATCTCGTAACCCAACTTCCTCAAGGCCTTACAGGCCTGGGTGCCGGAATAGTCGAATTCGCAGGCCTGGCCGATGACAATGGGCCCGGAGCCGATGATCATTACTTTTTTGAGGTCTTGGCGTCGAGGCATGTATGACTTTCCTCTTAAGCTTTACTTACATTTGCGGGGAATTTGAAAGTCTAAGTGAATTTAGGAAAGTGCTGAAAGGCTGTCAAGCAGAAAAAACCAGCAGGCCCTTGCTTGGCCTCTTGATGACGGGCCGGTGGGGCGCCCCGAGGATTTATCAATTACGCGTCGCGGAGGATGTGTTTTAGGGGCCAGAAAAACTTTACGCAACGCAACTATTATGTATATTTTCCTATCGGTCTACTCCCCGATTATCTTCACCAATACTCTCTTCTTGCGGCCGCCGTCGAATTCGCCGTAAAAGATCTGCTCCCAGGGGCCAAAGTCCAGCTTGCCATTGGTAATGGCCACTACCACTTCCCGGCCCATGATCTGGCGCTTCAGATGGGCGTCGGCATTGTCCTCCCCCACGTTGTGGCGGTACTGGGACACCGGGGCGTGGGGCGCCAGCTTTTCCAGCCAGACGTTGTAGTCGTGGTGCAGGCCCGCTTCGTCGTCATTGATGAACACGCTGGCGGTGATGTGCATGGCGTTCACTAGACGTGCCTAAGTTAACTTTCTCTAAGTCCCCGTTTTCACCCGCTAAAATGCTGGGGTCAGCCTCTAAAATCACCTTACCGATTTCCCCGGCAAACTCCAGGTCCTCTTTGAAGGGGTCCGCATAACCCCAGCCTTCCCCTTTCCACGCCGTAACCGCGCCAGTAACAGACCCCAGCTTGCCATAGGCTTCAAATCGGTATTGCCGGGGCCTGCCCCCCATGTCCCGTATATAAATACCATAACGCCGCCCCACCGCGTCTTTGCCGCCAAAAAACAGGCGGATAATCTTTCTTTGTTGCTCAAAGGGCAAGACTTCCATTGCCACGCCGGAGCTAAGATAACTAGCTTTTTGTACATCCAATAATGCCGCCCATTTATCCCTGTGTTCTTCAATCACACCCTCAGTGGGCAGGGTGCCTAACTGGTATTCAAGGGAGGTAATCTGGTCTTTAAGGGCTTTAGACCGTGCCTCTAATTCGATAATTCGGGGTTTCACCCGGCCCATAAAACCCACCACATCATCAGTGGTACCTATCGCGGTAACATAACCTTCTAGCTGCGCTTCCACCTGGGTAAATTCCTTCCGTTTGGTTTCTAGGTCCACTTGATATTGCTCCGCGACTTGCCCCAAGGGGTGGCCGTCAAAGATTTTCTCCTTTAAGGTCCGCGTGCTCCCCAAGGCTTGATAAAGTTCCTCTAAAACGGCTTGCTCTAGCACCTTGGCATTGATTTGATAACGATTCGGGAAATCGGGCTTATGTACCCTGTAATATCTAACACCCTTGCTGTTTGTTACTCCGGTCAAGGAAAGGCCCATACCAGCGTCAAAAACCAATCGGGAAAATAAGTACTGATTTTTAGGCCCTCTGGCCCGGTCCCAAGTCTTACGGTCCCCTGATTTTGCCCGGATTGCCTCAATTATTTCGTTTGGCAATAGTGGGGGGACCTGAGTAATTATGGTTTCGTCTATCCCGTGGCGTTTACTGATAAACCTTTGCTCCCATTCTGTCCCGTACCGTTCGCAGAGGATTTTACGAAGGTTAGTAGCGTTCATAGCAAACTGCCGCCCTAAGTCCTTCCAACCTTGATCTTTTCCCAGGTAGAGCCGGGCTATCTCCCTAACCCTGGCCTGGGCTGTGGGGTCAACCCGCCAGGTCTGGGCAACCTTGTCATACACCCGGCCATAGGGTAACTTGCCACAGGCCGGGAGGCCCCGCTTTGCCCTGGCAATGCGGCTCAATATACTTTTATGGGATTGCTGGGAACTAAAGAATTCCTGGATTTCAACCCCCATGCCCAACACTAGATTGTGGGCAGGGTTGAATAAATCTAGCTCGGATGTCCCCTCAAAGAACCTGATACCGGCCTTTTTCAATATGGCAGTGTATTGTTTGGATTTCTGATTGTCCCTAGACCATCGGCTTAAGTCCGCCACTATAACCGCGTCGAATTTCCCGGCCTGAGCATCCGCCATTAGTTGCTCCAGGATACCCCTTTCATAATCGGGCGTGGCGTGCTCCTGGCCCTCAAACCAGCGGTAAACTTCCCCGCCTAATGTCTCAATGGCCTGGGTAAGGTGGTCTTTCTGCACCCGCAAACTTTCCCCTTGGCGCTCTTGGGCTTCAGTGCTCACCCGGACAAGAGGGGCAAACAGTATTTTTCCTTCCTTCCCACCTAAATTAATCATAAAAATCCTCCTTTATCTCCGACCCCTGCCGGAATATCCAGAACCTCTACCCCTATTCCCCCTATCATATTGATATGGGGGATACCCAGGGGAATTGCCTTTGTACCCTTGATAACCACTTGAATTAGGGCTAGTAAAGCCGAATTCCTTAGTATAGTAGTTATATCCATCTTGCCTTGGCTGTTGCTGACCCTGAATGTATCCTTGGGTATATCCTTGTTGGAACCTGTTGTTATCCTGGGCGAATGTTTTGGGGGATAAGAGAAAAACTGATAAAAAGCAAAGTGTAACAATTTTATTCATATTATCCCTCCTTTGCTTACTGCAAGTCCCCCTTAAGCCACTCCACCAGGTGAGCTTTGTGGAAAAGCCAGCGTTTCCCCAACTTGCGGTAAGGTATTAACCCCAAACGGGCATAACGGCGTAAATCATAGGGGTTAAGGCCCAAAAAGGCCGCCGCTTCCTTCACATTTAATACCTCTTTATTCTCCATACTATTCTCTTGTGGTACTGATTAACATATAACAGCACATATTGTCAATGAATATTCTTAGGGTCAACCAAGCCTATGGGCTAATTGGCAATGGAAAGCACCCCTTTTCATAGAACAAGGTTAACCTTGGTCATTATCCCGGCTTTTCATATTTTCCCTCACGTATCTTAACCAAGGTTTTCCAAAAGCTATCCGGGCTAGCTTCCACTTTTTCCCCGGTTTCAAGATTATGGACAATCAGGGGGAATGATAGAGTTGATAGGTCTGTTTTCTGTTTTTCAATTTCCAAGTCTGTAGCAGGGGTCCAAGTACAGGAAATATCAACATTGGGAGTATACAACCTCCTTCCATCAGTGAGCACAAGAACCTCACCAT
>Ga0233423_10000341_pt1 | contig 25551 bp, 35 predicted proteins | sample Watercolumn_Mata_FD_180713 | JGI IMG/M metagenome (GOLD analysis project Ga0233423, IMG submission 180713) | Freshwater microbial communities from Lake Matano, South Sulawesi, Indonesia - Watercolumn_Matano_2014_112_MG | ecosystem: Environmental > Aquatic > Freshwater > Lake | place: Indonesia...
CTCGGAGAATATGTCTGGAGATACAATCACAGAAAATTGAATTTCAAAGAGCAGAATAATCTATTGCTTAAGCTAATAATCAAACATTTTAGGTCCGAATAATTGGACTTTACCCATATCTATTTAAGGAGCATCGGCCAGTGGGCAAGTCAAAGCTTGAGGAGCTACGCATTGCTTGAGTACAGAGTATCCGGAGCATGCGGGGGAACCGCCCAGCCGCCCGGATGGGGATGGCACAATATTCGCCTTAACCGCGAGACACAGGATGCTAATAATATTGTTACCCTGTTGCCAAACAGTGAATTCACTCTAGCGGAGGGAACTTATCGCATCAACGCTTTCGTGTTGTTCCACCCTGGTTCGCATAGGGCAAAGCTGTGTTACGCCGGCGATGAATCCGTTGTTCTTCTCGGATCGAACCCGGAGGTGGGAGCATCCAATATTCTTGGTCAGTTTACACTTGCGGACACGACGACTTTAAAAATAATGGATTACTTCCCGGCGGGCGGCGAATGCGATTTTGGTTATTCCTCATTCGATCGATATACGGATGAGTCTATCTTCACGCAAGTCGAGATTTGGAAAATATAAAAATAAAAAAACAGGGACATAAAAAGCCTATTTTTTATTTCTCTTCCCAAGGCCCAGCCTTAGGGAAACTTATTTACTCCCAGTTTTTAGACATTTTGCGCAGACTTTGATTTTCTTGCCTTTTATTGTTTTCGTTTGCAGATTGATGGCAAGGACTCTTTTCGTCGCGATATTGGAATGAGAACGGCTTTGGGCGGAGCGGGGTCCGCGGCCGCAAATTTGGCAAGTTCTACTCATAAACGTATAACGCGTAACGTATAACGCGAAATTTTTCGTTTTGCGTTCCACGTTCCACGATTTGCGACATATTGCTTAATCAACCAATTCAAGCTAACATAGGAAAAGATTTTTAGCAATTAAAACATTCAATGTTAGGAAAATCCTAACATTGAATGTTGGAATTATGGATTTTCTTCTTATTCTGCCAATTCTCATAATGTCGGCCGTTGTCCACGAGGTCTCGCACGGCGTGGCGGCTTTGTGGCTCGGGGATCCGACGGCTAAATACGCCGGGCGGCTGACTCTCAATCCCCTGAAGCACCTCGATCCGTTCGGCTCGGTTGTTTTGCCGCTGCTTCTCATTGTTTTTCGCTCCCCGGTATTTCTGGCCGCGGCCAAGCCCGTTCCCTATAATCCGTATAATCTCCGCGACCAGAAATACGGCCCGGCGGTGGTCGGGGCGGCCGGCCCGCTCTCGAACGTCGTCATTGCCCTTGTTTTCGGCTTTGCCTTGAAAGTCCTTTTGATCTTGGGAATAGTTTCGGCGGGTGACAGCAGTCTTCTCTTTGCGACTTTTTACTACGTGATTCTCATCAACCTGATGCTCGCTTTTTTCAATCTGATTCCCTTTCCGCCGCTCGACGGCTCAAAATTGCTTTTCGCCCTTTTTGACATTCGCGAAGAAACCAAAATGTATCTTGAACAATTCGGCTTCATTTTTCTTTTTCCGTTCATATTTATCTTCATCGGTCCCATCAGCGCTTTTGTAAATTTCATCCAGACTTGGTTTTTTCGGATCGTGGTGGGAATCTGAAAATAATTTTAAATTTTGAATTTTGAATCAAATCCGAATGATTTAATTTTGAAACATTAGAAATTCAGTCATTCAAAATTCATTCGAAATTTTAAATTAAAAATTCAAAATTGCAGTACGATTGTTGACAATTGTTAGATTGTTTTTTATTATTACTCCGCTAGTTGACTAGCACTTGTTTTGTTTATGCCTACTATCAATCAGCTCAAAAAAAGACCGCGCAAGGTCCAGAAGAAAAAATCGAAATCGCCGGCGATGACGAGAGTTTTCAACACGCTCAAAAACCGGCCGCTTACGACCTATGGTCCCTTCAAGCGCGGAGTTTGCGTGAAGGTTTCAACGACCACTCCCAAAAAGCCCAACTCGGCTCTTCGCAAAATCGCCCGCGTCCGCCTCACCAACGGAATGGAAGTAACCGCCTATATTCCCGGCATCGGGCACAATTTACAGGAGCACTCCATCGTGATGATTCGGGGGGGAAGAGTCCCCGATCTTCCGGGAGTGCGCTACCACGTGGTGCGCGGTGTCCTGGACGCGGCGGGCGTGAGCGACAGGAAGAGGGGAAGATCAAAGTATGGAGCAAAACGGCCAAAGGCCTAGCTATTATACGAATCCACGAATGAATGCCAATCTACAAATATGCCAATGATGAAATTCGTAAATTTGCATATTTGTAGATTAGTATAGAATTTGTAGATTAGTATCACATTATATTTATGCCTCGAAGAAAACGTATCTATCGCAAGTTCTGGAAACCTGATCCGAAATACGCAAGCCTTCTCGTGGGGAGGTTTGTCGGGCATTTGATGGAAAGGGGAAAAAGAAACACGGCTGAAAAAATCGTTCAGGATGCTTTTGACATTATTCACGAACGCACGAAAAAAGGTGGACTCAACGTTTTCGAACAGGCAATCAAAAACGTTTCTCCGCTGGTGGAACTCAAGTCCCGCCGGATTGGGGGAGCCAACTATCAGGTGCCGGTGCAGGTTCTGGGTGACCGGCGGGCAACGCTCGCGATGCGGTGGATAATCTCGGCCGTGCGGGCCAAAAAGGGAAAAAAAACTGCGGAAAAATTAGCCGGCGAGCTTCTTGACGCCTCCCAAAGACAGGGCGCGGCGATGAAAAAACGGGAAGACACGCACCGGATGGCGGAAGCCAATAAAGCCTTTGCCCACTTTGCATAACTATATGGCACGTCAGTATCCTGTAGAAAAATATCGCAACATTGGAATTATCGCCCACATCGACGCCGGGAAAACCACCGCCACCGAGCGGGTTTTGTTTTACACGGGAATTTCGCACAAGATCGGCGAAGTGCACGAGGGAGAAGCGGTGATGGACTGGATGGAGCAGGAAAAAGAGCGCGGGATCACGATCACTTCGGCGGCGACGACTTGCTATTGGAAAGACTGCCAAATAAACATCATTGACACTCCCGGGCACGTTGACTTCACCGTCGAAGTGGAGCGGAGTCTTCGGGTTCTCGACGGCGGAGTGGTTGTTTTCGACGGAAAAGAGGGAGTTGAGCCGCAGTCGGAGACGGTCTGGCGCCAAGCGGACAAATACAACGTCCCTCGGTTGTGCTTTATAAACAAAATTGACAAAGAAGGGGCCGATTTCGTTTTTTCTTTGAATTCCATTATGAACCGCCTCAATCCGAACGCGCTGGCAGTCCAAATTCCAATTGGCGAGCGGAGCGATTTTAAGGGCGTGATTGATCTTATGAAAATGAAGGCCGTTTATTTCGAAGGTGAAAAGGGCGAAAACGTGAAGGAGGACGAGATTCCGGCGGATTTGATCGAAGAAGCCAAAAAATGGCGGGAAAAGATGGTGGAAAAAATTGCCGAAACAGACGAAGCGCTCACCGAAAAATTTTTGAGTGGCAAAGATATTTCCGTCGAAGAGCTCAAAAAGGCGCTTCGCCAAGCGGTTATTTCCGTGAAATTATTTCCGGTTTATTGCGGCTCGGCTCTCCGTAACAAAGGAGTCCAGCCGGTTCTGGACGGGGTGGCGGAATACCTTCCCTCGCCGGTTGACATTCTTCCAGCCAAAGGGATTGATCCCAAAACCGAAAAAGAAATTGAAGTGAAGGCAGATGATGAGGCTCCTTTTGCAGCTCTGGCTTTCAAGGTAGCCACTGATCCTTTCGTGGGCCAGCTCACTTTCTTTCGGGTTTATTCCGGAACGGCCAAGGCTGGCTCCTACGTTTTGAACGCCACCAAAGGCGAAAAAGAGCGCATTGGAAGGATACTGCGCATGCACGCCAACCACCGGGAAGAGATGCAGGAAATTTTCTCCGGCGGGATTGGGGCGCTGGTAGGAATGAAAAACACCACCACCGGCGACACGCTTTGCGATCCGGAACACCCGGTGATTTTGGAAGCTATCACTTTTCCCGAACCAGTGATCTCAATCGCCATCGAGCCCAAAACAAAGGCCGACCAGGAGAAAATGGGCGTGGCGCTCAAAAAGCTGGCCGGGGAGGACCCGACTTTCCGCATTCGCTCGGATGAAGAGACGGGACAAACGATTATAGCCGGAATGGGCGAGCTGCACCTCGACATCATCGTTGACCGAATGAAGCGGGAGTTCAAGGTCGAAGGAAACGTCGGACGGCCGCAAGTGGCTTATAAAGAAACAATCAAGCAATTGGCCGAAGCGGAAGGAAAATACATCCGCCAGTCCGGCGGGCGCGGGCAATACGGCCACGTCTGGCTGCGGGTGGAGCCCAATGAAAAAGGAAAAGGTTTTGAGTTTTTGGATGAAATCAAGGGAGGGATCATTCCCCAGGAATTTATTCCGGCCATTCAAAAGGGCGTCAAAGAAGCCATGGACAAGGGAGTGATAGCCGGCTATCCGCTCGTGGACATAAAAGTGGCAGTGTATGACGGATCGTTCCATGAAGTAGATTCGTCGGAAGCGGCCTTCAAAATCGCCGGCTCAATGGCGCTTCAGGAAGCGGTAAGGCGAGCCAAGCCCATTATCCTCGAGCCGATTATGCGGGTGGAAGTCATTACTCCCGAGAATTTTATGGGGGACGTGGTCGGGGACTTGAACGCCAAAAGAGGAATTATTCAGGAAATTGAAGATCGGGGTGAGGGAAACGCGCGGGTGAAAGTCATCAAATCTTTGGTGCCGTTAGCTTCGATGTTTGGTTACGCAACTGCCCTTCGCTCAATGTCCCAGGGCCGGGCCAACTATAATATGGAATTTGACCATTACGAAGAAGTGCCGGCGAACATTGCGGAGGAAATCAGGGGCGGAGAAAAGAAATAATCGTTATACAAAATCTACAAATAAATGCAAATCTGCAAATATGCAAATTTTTTGTTCGTAGATTAGCATATTCGTTGATTGGCATAAAATTCGTAGATTAGTATCACATATTTATGATTTCAAAGGACTTAAAAGATATTCTTGACCTCGCCGGCGGGCGCTATATCATCGTGGAGGGCGGCAAGCCCAAGTATATCGTGATGAATTTTGACGAGTACCGCGCCGCGGTTTTGGAGCGGAAAGCCATTCAAGCGTTGACAGAAGAGGAACTGGTTGATAAGATAAATGCTGATATTTCCCTCTGGCGGGAGGGACAAGGCTAAGACGAAGGCGCTGCCCTTGACGAAGTTGATGAATTGGGGGATATTGAATACGAGGTATTGCCAAAATAAACAAAATATAGTAAACTGCTTTCGTAAGAAAAATTAGAAAAATTTAATAAAGCTAAATGAAACGAATTTGCACAAATTCGAGGTTGTGATTTGGGCAAATTCGCAAGACGAAAAAAACTATGGCGGCAGTATTTGAAAGAACCAAACCGCACGTAAATGTCGGAACAATTGGCCACGTTGACCACGGGAAGACCACTCTTACCGCGGCTATGCTTCATGTTTTGGGGCTGGCTGGTTTTTCCGCTTCCAAGAAGTCGGTTGACGACATTGACAACGCTCCGGAAGAAAAGGAGCGCGGCATTACCATCGCCACGGCTCACGTGGAGTATGAATCGGAAAAAAGGCACTACGCCCACGTGGATTGCCCGGGACACGCCGACTACATAAAAAATATGATTACCGGAGCGGCTCAAATGGACGGGGCGATTTTGGTTGTCTCCGCCACTGACGGACCGATGCCGCAAACTCGCGAACACATACTTCTTGCCCGCCAGGTGGGCGTTCCGGCGATTATCGTATTTTTAAATAAAGTGGATATGGTGGACGATCCGGAATTGGTTGACCTGGTTGAAGCGGAAGTGCGAGAGCTCCTCACCAAATATGAATTCGACGGAGAAAAAATTCCGGTTATCCGCGGCTCGGCCCTCAAAGCTCTTGAAGCAAAATCAAAAGACGACGAAGTAGCCAAGCCAATTTTGGATCTCGTAAAAGCGCTTGATGAATCTATTCCAGAGCCGGTTCGCGACGTTGACAAGCCATTTTTGATGCCCGTTGAAGATATTTTCTCGATTGAGGGCCGCGGGACAGTTGTCACTGGCAGGATCGAGAGAGGTATTGTCAATGTCAACGACGAAGTTGAGATTGTGGGAATTCGCCCGACAACCAAAACGATCGTCACCGGGATCGAAATGTTCAACAAAACCCTTGACAAGGGCCAAGCTGGTGACAACGCCGGGATTCTGCTCCGGGGAACCAAGAAAGAAGATGTGGAAAGAGGGCAGGTTCTGTCCAAACCCGGCTCCATTACGCCCCACACGGAATTCGAAGGGGAAGTTTATGTTCTCACCAAAGAAGAAGGCGGACGCCACACCCCGTTTTTCAAGGGCTACAAACCGCAGTTTTATATCCGCACCACCGACGTGACGGGAGACGTCACTCTTCCGGAAGGAACAGAAATGGTTATGCCTGGCGACACAGTGAACCTTTTCGTGAAGCTCTTGGCGCCGGTGGCGATGGAAGACGGAATGCGATTCGCCATCCGCGAAGGCGGAAAGACGGTTGGCGCAGGAGTGGTGACGAAGATTACGAAATGACGCGGAGTGTCATCCCGAGCGTAGCGAGGGATCCCGCAGCTGTTAGAAATAATCTCAGGATTGCTTCGTCGCTGCGCCTGCCTGTCGGCAGGCAGGCTCCTCGCAATGACAATGGTATATCGCTTAACAATTTTTAATACATTCCAATTCAGAAATGGCGACCAAGAAGACTGCCGAAGAGGAATTAAAGCCTCGGATCAGGATTAAAATCAAAGCCTACGATCACAAAGTGATTGATCGCAGCGCGCGGCAAATTGCCGAGACGGCGGAGCGCACCGGCGCGGAAATTGCCGGTCCGGTTCCTTTGCCGACCCAGATTCGCAAATACACGGTCAACAAATCCACCTTTGTTCACAAGGACGCGCGGGATCAGTACGAAATGCGGACTCACAAGAGATTGATTGACATATTCAATCCTACTCCAAAGACGATTGACAGCCTTACCAATCTTGACCTGCCGGCGGGAGTGGATGTGGAAATAAAGATGTAACTAGTTTAAGTCCTGTCTCAAGGGATACTGGACTAGCCAGGATTGATGTTTTGAAATATAGACAAAATCTGGCTTGAGAAAGCCTTTTTTTGTTAGTCAAGTTATGAAATTTATTTTAGGCAGAAAATTGGGGATGAGCACGATATACGATGAAAAAAAGGGCGCGCTTCCGGTGACGCTGGTTGAGTGTATGCCCAACACGGTTACTCAACTGCGAATCAAGGACAAAGATAGATATGAGGCGGTGCAGGTTGGACTAAAAAACGAAAAACGAAAAACGAAAAACGAAAAATTAAGGAAAAGTTATCTGAAAGTAAAAGAATTTAAGGGCGAGACGAAAGATTTGAAAGTTGGAGATAGGGTTGATATCAGCCAGTTTCAAATCGGCGATAAGGTAAAAGTGTCGGGGATCACGAAAGGGAAAGGGTTTCAGGGGGTGGTGAAGAGGTACGGCTTCAAGGGCTCTCCGAAGTCGCATGGACACAAGCATGACCTCCGCGCGCCCGGTTCAATCGGTGCCACGTTCCCGGAGCACGTCATCAAAGGAAAAAAAATGGCCGGGCGAATGGGCGGCGTGAGGGCAAGTGTCAGAAATTTGGAAATAGTTGATATAGATAAAGAGAACAACATCTTGTTCTTTAAGGGCGCTGTTCCTGGTGTAAAAGGTAGAGTGGTCGAGATAACTGGTTAATAATTTTGAATTTTTAATTTTTGAATTTCGAATGAATGTCTTAATTCTTTAATTTCGAAATTAGAAATTCGGTCATTTAAAATTGATTCAAAATTCAAAATTGAAATGATAAAATTTCCCGTTCACGATCTAAAAGGCGAAAAGGTAAAGGATATCGAATTATCCGAAAAGATTTTCGGCTTGGAAAGGAACGACGCTCTTTTGCATCAAGTTTACGTTTCCCAATACGCCAACCGCCGGAGAGTCTTGGCTCACGTGAAAGATCGGGCGGAGAGAGCCGGTTCAGGGCGTAAACCCTGGCGGCAAAAAGGGACAGGAAGAGCTCGAGTGGGTTCGGTTCGCTCGCCCATTTGGAGAAAAGGCGGAGTTGTTTTCGGGCCAACCAAAGACCGCAGTTTTAAAAGGGATATTCCCAAAAAGATGAATCGCAAGGCTTTGGCAATTGCATTGAGCGGGAAAGTCAAAGACAAAGAAATTGTTGTGGTTGATAGTTTGAAGATGAAAGAGATTAAAACGAGATTGATGAAGCAAGCCGTTGACAACCTGAAATTGAAAGGCAGTGTACTTCTCGGACTTTCAAAGGACGAGCGGCTGACAAAAAGGGCTGTTCGAAATTTGCCGAAGATTGACAGCGTTGACGCCCAAAATTTGAATGTTTTTGATATTTTGAATCATAAGTATCTAGTTTTGAGCGAAGAAGGAGTGAAAATTTTGAAGAAGAAATATGAGCATTCTCGACAGGTTTAAGAGTAAAAAAGAAAAAACGGGAAAGCCAGGGAAAAAACCAGCGGTTGTTGGGGCTGAAAAGCTCCAACGTTCCGACAAAACGATTCGTCGGAAGTCGGAGTCCCAATCGCAAAGCGCATCGGGAATCAGAAAAATCGCCAAAAAAGAGAGAAACATCGCTCACAGTACTCTCATTAAACCGATGGTGACGGAAAAATCAACGGGGTTGGGGCAGTTTAATAAATATGTTTTCAAAGTTCATCCCCAAATGAACAAATCCCGGATAAAGTCGGCTGTCGAAGACTATTACGGAGTCGGCGTGACGAGCGTAAACATCGTAAAAATCCATCCCAAGAAAAGAATTCAGGGGCGGACAATTGGCTGGAAACAGGGGTTCAAAAAAGCGATTGTGACGCTTCAGGCAGGAGATACAATTGGGGTGGCAGAAGGCGTGTAAAAAGTTAAAAGTTGAAAATGAAAAGTGAAAAGTTTTGGTATGCGCTTCGCGCATGATTATTTATAAAAAAATAAATCGTCGAGCGAAGCGAGACTCCATAATTTTTCATTTTTAGTTTTGAATTTTTAATTTAAAATTTTGATGTCAATCAAAATTTATAGGAAAACCACTCCTGGACGCAGGCAAATGTCAGTGAACCGGCTGGAAAAGGATTTCGGAAAACCGGAAAAGGGTTTGACGTATTTTCTGAAACGAGACAAAGGACGCTCGCGGGGAAAAATATCTGTGCGCCACAAGGGCGGCGGCCACAAGAAGAAATATCGCCAGATTGATTTCAAGATGGATAAAGTGAATGTTCCGGCCAAAGTGGAAAGAATCGAAAGGGATCCTTTCCGAAGCGCCAATATCGCTCTTCTCCATTACAAAGACGGAGAAAAAAGATACTCCATCGCGGTTGAAAAAATGAAAATTGGCCAGGAAATTATAACCTCGGAAAATGCTCCCATAAAAGAAGGGAACCGGGCGGTTCTCAAAAATATTCCAGTTGGAACGCAAGTGTCGCTCGTGGAAATATTTCCCGGCAAGGGAGCTCAGCTGGCCCGGAGCGCCGGCTCATCCGCGACGCTTATGTCCGTTGAGGGAGACGCGGCTCAACTCAAACTGGCTTCGGGCGAGTTGAGACTGGCCAGCGCCGATTCCTGGGCGACTATTGGACAAGTGAGCAATATTTTGCACAATACCGTAATGGTGGGAAAGGCCGGCCGGTCGCGCTGGCTGGGAATTCGCCCGACGGTCCGGGGAACAGCGATGAATCCGGTTGATCACCCCCACGGCGGCGGCGAAGGCCGGCAGGGCATTGGTCTCAAACACCCAAAGACCCCCTGGGGCAAGCCGGCGCTTGGGAAAAAGACGAGAAAAAAGTTCAAATACAGCAATAAGTTTATTTTAAAGAGAAGAAAATAATGGCAAGAAGTCTAAAGAAAGGTCCCTATATCGACGAGAAGCTGATGAAAAAGCTCAAAGACAAAAGGCCTGGTGACAAGGCGGTCATAAAGACCTGGTCGCGCGCTTCAACTATTGTTCCGGAAATGGTGGGATTCACTTTCGGCGTTCACAATGGAAAAGATTTTGTTCCGGTGTTTGTAACCGAGGAAATGGTCGGCCATAAGCTGGGAGAGTTTTCTCCTACCCGCAAGTTTGTCCGTCACGGCGGCCGCATCCAGAAAGAACTGGAGATGGCGGCGGCTCAAAAAGAAGTCGAAACAGCGAAAGCCGGAAAGGCGGAGGAAGCAAAAGAGCTCGCGGAAAAATAAATTTCTCAAGTAGGCTATCCGCCGGCAAAGCCGGACGGATGCACGCAATACTCTCGAAATTTATTTTTCCGCTCGCGTTTCGTATATCCGTAATTCATAAAGGATATCATGCAGGTTTCAGCCAAACTCAACAATTACCGAAAATCTCCGCGAAAAGTTCGCCTGGTGGCGAGTCTTCTTCGGGGATTGGATGCAGGGAAAGCCGAAAATCAGCTCAAGTTTTTAGTGAAAGGGTCGGCTCCCGATTTTGAAAAATTGCTCAAGGGCGCGATCGCCAACGCCGAAAACAATTTTGGTTTGAGTAAAGACAATTTGTTCGTCAAGGATATAATTGTGAATGAGGGAACCAAACTCAAGAGATGGCTGCCGAGAGCCTACGGGAAAGCGACGCTTATCCTCAAAAGAACGAGCAACGTTGAACTGATCCTGGCGGAAAAAGTTGAAGGAAAGGGACGGAAGAAAATTGAGAAAAGAAAAGAGATAAAAGACGTCAAACAGGAGGAGGTTGAGCGAAAACCCTCCTTCGCTAAAGCTCCGGAGGGCGAGGAGGAGAAAAAGGAAGAGAAAAGGGAGACGATGAGAGAAAAAGAAGAAAAAGAGTTTCTGGACGAAAAGAAGAAAGCAACCGGCGCCAGAGGATTTTTTAGAAGAGTGTTTAGAAGGAAGTCAATGTAGGATGCGAATGGTTGCGAATGACAAAAACGAATGAATGCAAATTTTTTGAGAGCTTGAAAAAATTCATTCGCATAAATTCGGTTTAAAATTCGCGAGAATTCGCATAACAATTATGGGACAGAAAGTCAACCCGCGAGGGCTTCGCATTGGCATAACGACAAACTGGAGGTCTCGCTGGTTCAGCAAAAAAGAATACGCCAAACAATTGCGCGAAGACGTTGCCATCCGCAAGGCTTTGGGAAAGCGTCTTCGCAGTGCGGCTGTTGGCGCGATTGAAGTGGAAAGATCGGCCGGTTTGGTGAAAGTAATCGTCAAAACCGCCCGCCCGGGAGTTATTATCGGGAGAGGCGGAACTGGCATCGAGGATCTCAGAAAGGAAATCAAGGAGAAATTATTCAAAAACAGGAAGATAGAATTCAAAGTCGAAGTCGAAGAGATCAAACACAGTGAGGAAAACGCGCGGGTAATTGCCCAAAACGTGGCTGAACAACTAGAGAAGAGAATTCCTTTTCGAAGAGTACTCAAAGCCACGATTGACCAGGCGATGGAAAGCAAGAAAATCAAAGGGATAAAAATTGAAATAGCTGGTCGGCTGGGGGGTTCGGAAATCGCCCGTCGCGAATGGCTTGCCAAAGGTGCCCTGCCGCTCCACACTCTTCGCTCCGACGTTGATTTCGCTAAAGCGGAGGCCCAAACGACTTATGGGGTAATCGGAGTAAAAGTATGGGTGTATCGGGGAGAGGTTTTTGAAAGCTAAAAACGAAAAACTAAGATGTAAAAGCTTTGGTACTCGCTTCGCTCGTGATTATTTCATTAGAGTAAAGTTGCGAAGCAACACAATAACTTTTAGCTTTACGTTTTTAGTTTTTAGATTAGATCCATGTTGATGCCACGAAAAGTAAAATATAGGAAGCACCAGCGGGGAGGAAAGCTGCGGGCAAGATCAAAAAAGGGCTTGGAATTGAGCTTTGGCAGCTTTGGCCTGAAATCGCTCGAAGCGGGTCTTGTTTCCGCCCGTCAGATTGAGGCAGCGCGGCGCGCGATGACCAGGTATATTCAGCGAGGAGGCAAGATCTGGATCCGTATTTTTCCGGACAAACCAATGACGAAAAAGGGAGATGAGACGCCAATGGGAAAAGGCAAAGGCTCAGTCGATCATTTCGTGGCAGTAGTCGAGCCGGGAAGAATTATATTCGAGATGGACGGAGTTTCGCCCGACGTTGCTCGGCAGGCTTTGAGACTGGCTTCGGACAAATTGGGCGTAAGGACAAGAATAGAAGAAAAATTGTAGATCTCTACGAACTACGAATTTTATACGAATATACGAAATAAGAAATTATGGAGATAAAGGATATAAAAAATATGAAGAGTGAAGAACTGGAGAAGAATCTTAGTGAGTTAAGGAATAAGCTGACTAAGATGAGATTTGACATATTCGCCAAACAAGTAAAAAATCATCGGGAAATTAGAAAAATAAAGAAAGACATCGCGAGAATTTTGACCCGCCTCCGCCAAGGCTTCGGCGGGCAAGCCTAACAATAATAGACAAGTTTTTATGGATAAATCAAGCAGTAAAGCGAAAAAATTGATTGAGGGTGTTGTTGTCAGTGACAAAATGGACAAAACCGTTGTTGTCGCGGTTGACACATTCAAGGCCCATCCGAAATATCTCAAGAGGTATGTCGCCACCAGGAAATACAAGGCCCACGATCCGGAGAACAAGTTCAAGATTGGCGATAAAGTAAAAATCAGGCAGTCAAGGCCGAGGAGCAGGGGGAAAAAATGGGAGGTAGTCTATAAGTAGATTATTTAAGATGTGTCTAAAGAGTCTCTACGAACTACGAAATTTGTACGAAAATACGAAATCGTACAAGTGAATAATTCGTGAATTCAAAAATCGTGTGAATTGCAAGTTTTCGTATATTCGTAATTGATTCGTAGTTCGTAAAGAATATCATGATACAGGCCGAAACAAAACTGAAAGTGGCTGACAACACCGGTGCCAAAGTCATCGAGTGTTTCAAGGTGCTGGGCGGAACGAGGCGCCGCTACGCCGGAATCGGAGATATCATTGTGGCTTCGGTGAAAACGGCTGAACCGCGCGGAACCATCAGGAAAAAAGCGGTGGTGAGAGCGGTGATCGTGCGGCAGAAAAAACCCCTGCGAAGAAAAGACGGCTCTTACATAAGCTTTTCCGACAACGCGGCGGTGATCGTAGAAGGCAAGGAGCCAAAGGGAACCAGAATTTTCGGTCCCATTGCCAGAGAAATTCGCGAGAGGGGGTTTTCGAAGATAGTTTCCTTGGCACCGGAAGTCTGGTGAAAGTCACATAACATAGAACATGGAACACATAACAAGCAAAAAAATGTTCCATGTTACGTGTTTCATATTCCATGAAGATAAGAAAAGGAGATAATGTAAAAATATTGTCAGGCAAAGACCGGGGAAAGACCGGCAAGGTTACGCGTGTTTTGCCGAAGGAAAAAAAAGCGGTCGTCGAGGGGATCAATCTCGTAAAGAGGCACGCTCGGCCAAAGAGACAGGGAGAAAAGGGCCAGCGGATTTCAGTTCCAGCCCCGGTCGATATGTCGAACTTGATGCTGATTTGCTCGAAATGCTCGAAGCCAACGCGGGTCGGGTATAAAATTGGAGAAAAGGATAAATTTAGGATATGCAAAAGATGCAAGAGTGAAATTTAATTGACTCGCGAGTGACGAGCGAATTAAAAACGAATTTAAGCAAACATGAACTCATTAAGGGAAAAATATAATAAGGAAGTTGTTGAGGGATTTCGGGAAAAGTTTGGTGCGAAGAACGTGATGGCGATGCCAAGAATCACGAAAGTCGTGATTAACGCCGGAATTGGGAAATATCTCAAAGAAAAAGAGGCCATTGATGAAGTGGCGGAAAACCTCAAGACCATTTCGGGGCAAAAACCGGTTTTTGCAAAGGCAAAAAAATCTATTTCCGGATTCAAGATCCGCCAAGGTCAAGAAATCGGAGCAGTGGTAACGCTGCGCGGGAAAAGGATGTGGCATTTTTTGAAAAGGCTGGTGCAGTCAGCTCTGCCGCGGGTGCGTGATTTCCAGGGAATCGATCCCGAAAATTTTGACGGACAAGGAAATCTCAACATAGCCATAAAGGAACAGATTGTTTTTCCGGAAATTGTTGCCGAGAACGTGAAAAACGTTTTCAGTCTGCAAGTGACGGTAGTCAATACGGCGAAAAATAGGGAAGAAGGAATTGAGTTATTAAGATTGCTGGGTTTTCCAATTAAAACTCGCGAATGACGAGCGAATTAAAAACGAATCAGAGCGAATTCGTTCTCATTAGCTTATAATTCGTTCTTAATTCGCGAGTGGTTATTATGGCCAAGACATCAACTGAAGCCAGAGCCAAAAAAAAGCCGAAATTTTCCACCCGCCTCGTGCGGCGCTGTTGGCGCTGCGGACGAAAGCACGGCTATATGCGGGATTTCGAATTATGCCGGATATGTTTTCGGGAGCTGGCGAGCCAGGGAGAAATTCCCGGGGTGAGAAAATCCAGCTGGTAGTAACCACATAACATGGAACATGGAACACGTAACATATTTATTTGCTCCATGCTCCATGCTCCATGCTCCATGATTGATCCAATAAGCGATATGCTAACCAGAATAAGAAACGCGACTCGGGCCGGGCACGCCGAGGTGCTTGTTCCCTTTTCGAATTTGAAGATGAAAATTGCCGGAGTCCTGGAGAAAAAGGGATTTGTTCAAAGTGTCGCGGTTGCGGAAGAAGGAACGCCCAAAAAGAAAATAAGGATAGTTTTGAAATACCTGAAGAGTGAGAAAGGCGATCGAGTTTCGTATATCCAGGGGCTGCAACGAGTCAGCCGGCAGGGTCAGAGGATTTATGCAGGGAAAAACGGTTTGCCGTTCGCCAGAGGAAAGTATGGCTTTGCCGTCATCTCGACTTCGAAAGGCTTGATGACGAACAATGAAGCCAGAAAAGCGGGCGTGGGAGGAGAAGTAATTTGTGAAGTCTGGTAGCTTTTACGAACTACGAAATTTGTACGAAAATACGAAATCGTGCAAATAAGTAGTTCGTAAATTTAAGAAACGTGTAAATTACAAATTTTCGTATATTCGTAATTGATTCGTAGTTCGTAAAATATGAGTCGCATTGGCAAGAAATCGATAATTATACCCGATGGAGTGGATGTCAAGATTTCGGGTCAAAATATTTCCGTGAAGGGACCGAAGGGATCGCTTGATTTTGAATTTCATCCGAAAATAAACGTGGAAATAGCTGACAAAAAAATAAAAGTTTCCGTAGCTAAGGAAGAGAAAGAGTCCGGTGCTCTGTGGGGGCTGACTCGGATGCTCGTAGCCAATATGATTGAGGGAGTAACCAAGGGTTATGAAAAGCAGTTGGAGCTTCAGGGAGTTGGCTTTCGAATGGCGCTGCAGGGGAAGAAACTCAATATGGCTTTGGGATTTTCTCATCCCGTAGAGGTGGAAATCCCCGAGGGACTGGAAGCCAAGATCGGAAAAAACATTTTGACGATTTCGGGGATTGACAAGCAAAAGATCGGTCAATTCGCGGCGGCGGTTCGCTCGCTCAAAAAAGCCGAGCCGTACAAAGGAAAGGGTTTCCGCTACGTTGGAGAAATCGTGAAGAAAAAAGCCGGCAAGAAAGCAGTGGGAGTGGAGAAGTAAAATACGAATAGTCGCGAATAGGAAAACGAATGTATGCAAATGGTTATTCGAGCTCATTCGCTTAAACATTCGCGAAAATTCGCATGAATATAATGAGCAAATACGATTTACGAAAAAAAAGAATTGGACGTGTCCGAGCGAAAATTAAAGGAACATCCAGGCAGCCGAGGCTTTGTGTTTTTCGCAGCCTGCAACATATCTATGCCCAAATTGTTGATGACGAAACGGGAAAGACAATAGCGGCTTTTGACAGCCGAAATATCAGAGGCGGGAAAAACGATATTGAAACAGCCAGAAAAGTTGGAGCGGAAATCGCCAAAATCGCTCTGTCCAAAAAAATCAAGCAAATTATTTTTGATCGGCACGGGTATAAGTATCACGGGAAGGTGAAAGCGCTGGCGGAGGGAGCGAGGGAAGCCGGATTGAAGTTTTGACTATCTCTACGAACTACGAAATTTGTACGAAAATACGAACTCGCGCAAAACTCGTAGTTTGTAGAATCTGCGAAACAGCAAATTGAATAGTTTTTCGTATATTCGTAATTGATTCGTAGTTCGTAAAGAAATCATGGTTAGAAAAAGATTTTCAAAAAGGGAAAAGCCGGAGTTTGACCAGAAGCTTTTGGAATTGGCGAGAGTGACGCGTGTAGTGAAGGGCGGGCGGCGTTTTCGCTTTCGGGCCACGGTTGTCTCCGGAAACCGGAACGGGAAAGTGGGAGTGGGAGTCGGAAAGGGCGTTGACGTGAGCGAAGCGGTCCGCAAGGCCGGTAACAACGCCAAGAAAAACATGATTCAAGTAAAAAGGTACAACAGCACGATTGCCTGCAAAGCGGAGGCTAAGGTAGGAAGCGCAAAAGTACTGATTCGGCCGGCCAGGCCCGGGCGGGGAATTGTGGCCGGGGGAGCGGTGCGCGCGGTGGTGGAACTGGCCGGGATTCGCGATATCGTTTCCAAATCGCTCGGGTCAGCCAATAAATTGAGCGTGGCGAGAGCGGCGGTGAAAGCGCTGGAGCAGGTAAAGATTTTGAGTGGAAGACAATAGGGCTCGCGAAAAAATAAATTTCGCGAGTAGGCTACTCGCCCCGACGCAACGTCGGGGACGGATGTATGCAATACTCTCGAAATTCATTTTTCCGCTCGCATACATATTCGTAATTTATTCGTAGTTTGTAAAGAGATCATGCAGATTCACCAACTTCGAGTAAAAATTCAAAAGCCCAAGCGACGCCTTGGTCGGGGCGGGAAGAAAGGGACCTATTGCGGCCGGGGCATAAAAGGGCAAAAATCACGCTCGGGAGCCAAAATCAACCCGATTTTTGAGGGTGGCCGCTCGACGCTCATTGAGCGCTTGCCGAAAATGCGCGGTTTTAAGTCTATTTATCCTAAAAATCAAATTGTTGATCTTGAAAAACTAGACAAAAATTTCCAAGACGGGGATATTGTGAGCCCGGCAACTTTGCGTGAAAAGCGATTGATACGTAAAATAAGAGTACCGGTCAAAATTCTGGGAAGCGGAGAGATTACAAAAAAATTGACGGTTGAAAAATGTTTGGTTTCAAAAAGCGCGAAGGAGAAGATTGAGGCCGCAGGCGGTACATGCAAATAGTCGCGAATGGCAAAACGAATGAATGCGAATAATTTTCATTCGAATATATTCGCTTAAACATTTGCGAAAATTCGCATTATATGATCGAAAAAATTATCCAAGTTTTCAAAATAAAAGAACTCCGCGACAAAATCCTCTTTATTTTGGGGATTTTGATTGTTTTTAGGCTGGCGGCCAACATTCCCGTTCCGGGGGTAAATGTCGAACAGCTGCGCCAGTTTTTTGAAAACAACCAGTTCTTCGGGCTGCTCAATATGTTTTCCGGCGGAGGGCTTCGCAATATCTCCATCGTGATGCTCGGTGTCGGGCCCTACATCACTGCATCCATTATAATGCAGCTTCTCACGATGATTGTCCCGAGCCTGGAGCAAATGTACAAAGAAGAAGGCGAAGCCGGCCGGCAAAAATTCAATATGTGGACGCGCTGGCTCACGGTGCCGCTCGCCGCTCTTCAAACTTTCGGGATGATTTCTCTTTTCCGCTCCCAGGGAATTTTCGGGAGCCTCGCTGCTTTCCAGTTGGGAACGATTATCGTGACAGCTACGGCTGGAACGGTATTTCTGATGTGGCTGGGCGAGCTCATCACTGAAAAGCAAATTGGGAACGGCGTTTCCATAATCATTTTTGCCGGAATCGTGGCTGGTCTTCCCACTTCGTTTTCGCAAACGCTGGTTGTCTGGGATCCATCGAAATTATTCACTTATCTTGGCTATCTCATATTTGGAATTTTGGTCATCGCCGGTGTAGTTTTCATCACCGAGGGCCAGCGCAACATTCCGGTTTCGTACGCTAAAAGAGTTCGCGGAAACCGGATTTACGGCGGGACTTCGACGCATCTGCCTCTCCGGGTCAACCAAGCCGGGGTCATTCCCATAATTTTTGCGATGTCTATCATGCTTTTCCCGGGAATGATCGCCAATTTTTTTGTGCATGCTTCAAATCCGACGGTGGCTGGCATCGCCACTTCCGTTGCCAATATTTTCAAAAATCAATGGTTTTATGGAACAGCCTATTTCATTCTGGTTGTGCTTTTCACCTATTTTTACACAGCCGTTACCTTTGATCCGAAAAATATTGCCGAAAATCTCCAAAAACACGGCGGATTCGTGCCAGGAATCCGGCCGGGCCCTGCCACCTCGGAATATCTGCACCGGGTGCTGAACCGCATCACGCTCACCGGTGCGCTGTTTTTGGGAGCGATTGCCGTTCTCCCTTTCATTGTTCAGGGGATTACCAACATTCAAACTCTCACCATCGGCGGAACGGGGCTTCTCATCGTCGTGAGCGTCGTCATTGAGATAATGAAGCAAATCGAGTCGCAGATGATAATGAGGGACTATGAAGGGTTTTAAATATCCAAATATACAAAATACCAAACAAAAAGACAAATTAACAAACTTTGCGAAACACCAAAAGTTTTGAAATGTTTGTGAGTTTGTAATTTGTTTGGAATTTTGTCGCTTTGTTATTTTGTAGAATTTATGAATATCGTAATTCTTGGTCCACAAGGCTCTGGAAAGGGAACGCAGGCGGAACTTCTGGCCAAAAAATATGGCCTTGAACATGTTGATATGGGAAAAACTTTGCGCGAGATTGCGAAGTTTGACAGCCCGCTAGGCAAAGAAATTTATAGAATTCAGAACGTGACAAAAACACTCGTGCCTAGTCGGATTCTCAAGGGAATATTGCATCTCAAGTTGAATTCTCTGCCGCGAGAGCAGGGGGTAATATTTGAAGGTGTCCCGCGAACTACAGACCAGCAGGAGTATCTGGAAAAAGAATTGAAAGAATCCGGCCGAAAAATTGACGCTGTTGTTTTCATAAACATTCCCGAGGAAGAGTCAATAAAAAGAATTGGAAAGCGCTGGACCTGCAAAAAATGCGGGTTGCCCCTGATAATGGGAGTTGACATTAAAAAGTCGAGTGATATTTGTCCCAAATGCGGCGGGGAAACTTATCAGCGTCTTGACGACACGCCCGAAGGAGTCAGAAAAAGACTTGAAGTTTTCCGCAAGGAAACGATGTCGGTGGTTGAATACTATCGTAAAAGGGGCATTTTAATTGAAATTGACGGAAGGGCAAGTATTGAGGAAGTGTCACGGAATATATTGAGTAGTTTGAGTAGATTGAAAGGGGAATAAAAAATGCGGCCTCTGTCGGTTTCCCGACGAGGCCGGTTAGGGAAAATTTTTCCGCACCAGAAAAGCCAGGATTGCAATTAAACCTCCTGTCAGCAGAGAAAGAGCAATAAGTGCTGGATACACCTTCCACTTCAGCAGTGCGCTCTCTTCTCTTTTAGCCTTCTCGCTAACTGGTTGCTCATGTCCGCTGAATAACCATGAGATAAGCAAGAGATAACAAATAGCCGAGAAGAAACATCCAAGAATCCATTCAGCTCTGATATTCAGGAAACTTAAAGGAAGTCCCAAAACCAGAGAGATAGAAGGAAAGATGAGGTAAGAGAATCTTCTATTTTTCACAAATCTCCTTCTTTGCTGTTCGGGTTTGTTGGAGTTAGCTGAAAAAATAAGACAATGTCCCGAGGCTTCAAAATTTGACTATAGTGCGAGCGGAATGTAAATTAAGGTACTTAATGAAAGCCATTGTATAATTAACCAACGCATAATTTCGCCTCCGGCAATCATTTTGAATTAAGTATATTTTATGATTCCCATAAAGTCAAAAAAAGAAATTAAGATTATGCGCGAGGGCGGGCGGATTTTGGCCGGAATTCTTGAAAAGCTGGCTGAAAAAGTAAAACCGGGCGTCAGCGCCGCAAAACTCGATAAGCTCGCTCGCGAGCTTGTTTTTTCATCCGGCGCGCGTCCATCGTTTTTGGGCTATATGCCCAACGGGCAGGGACACGGCTACCCGGCGGCCCTTTGTGTTTCGATCAATGATGAAATTGTCCATGGACTGCCGCTTGAGAATAAAGTTATTTCCGAAGGAGATCTAGTGAAGTTGGATATGGGGGTGGAATATAAAAAACTCCACACCGACGCGACGATTATGATCGGGGTGGGAAAAATATCGCCGGTTGCAGGAAAATTAATGCAAGTGACAAAAGAATGTCTGGATCTGGGGATTAAGGAAATTCAACCGAGTGCATCACTCAATAGTTATGCGAAAGCAATTCAAACTCACGCCGGGAAAAACGGATTCTCGGTGGTACGCGATTTGGTCGGGCATGGAGTCGGCCGCTCGATCCACGAACCGCCCCAGATTTTCAATTACGCCGACCCGCGGATGGAAAAGATTATTTTGCGGGAAGGAATGACCTTGGCACTTGAGCCGATGGTAAACGAAGGCGGATGGGAGATTATTTTGGACCCAGATGGCTGGACCTACCGCACCGCCAACGGGAAACTAAACGGCCACTGGGAGCACACGGTGGCGGTGACAAAAGACGGGTGTGAAGTGCTGACCCGCCTGTAGTATTTGTCGCATCTGTTACACTTGCCCGCGATCGCGGTTAAGTGTAATACCGGAATAATTTTCAATTATCAATGCTCAATTTTCAATAAATTTTCAATGTAATAATTTTCAAACATTGAAGAATTTGAAGTTCAAGTATTGATTGAAAATTGAAAATTTGTAAATTGAAAATTCCAAATAAAAAGGCCCCCGAAACGAGGTCGATCGTTGGGGGCCGTAAGTTCAGGTACAAGCGATGACGGAGCCGAAGGAGTGCGCGTCAAAGTCCAAGTTCTGCCGGCGGCTCTGGGAATTCATCGAAGCCGATGTCGTTGAAAATTTTCCTGAGTAAAGCCAGTGATGTGAGGAAGACACTTAATCCTCTTTCATCTTGTGGGTAACGCGGCATCGCTGCGCGATGTTTTCGAAGCAGTAAGATGGCTTCGACCGAAGACAATTGCTTAATCCGACTTACGAGTAAGAGGTCACTTGCCAGATAAGCCCGTTCCAGCCTCAAAAAATACTCGGGAATTGCCATATTTCCTCCTCTCACAGGCCAATGGCCTCGGTATTTTTTGAAATCATGCGAACGCAGTCGCAACATATAATCTTATCATAAATATAACCGAATGTCAATAACTTCGTCAAAAAAGCCTAATATAAGCCATTTTTTGGGCATAGATTATGGGAAGTCAAAAGTGGGTCTCGCGCTGGCGGATTCCGAGACGCGTCTTGCTTTTGCCTATGGAACTTTGAATAATGATAAAAATTTGCTTCAAAAATTGGCGGAAATTATTGAGAGAGAAAATATTAGAAAAGTAATTATTGGCATTTCAAGCGGTCCAACCGCACTCAAAACCCCCGTAGAGATTAAATCTCTACGATTATCGGACAGTCAAAGACTGGGAAATTTTTTGAAAGAAAAGTTGAAGGTCAAAGTTGAGTATCAGAACGAAATGTTCACGACCCGTGAAGCGCAGAGGAAACTGATTGAAAAAGGCGTGAAAGGAATCAAAAAGTACGATGATCAGGAAGCGGCGAGAATTATTCTTCAGAATTGGTTGGATAAAAGGGGATAATGTGATAAACTAAAAGGGAAAAGCGAAAAAGGAAAAACAACAGCTGAAAGCTAAAAGGTTTTTTAAGTTTTGGGTTGTTGCTTTAAGCTTTTCACTCTTAGTTTTTAGTTTTATCTATGTCCGAAGCTAAGACAAAACCATACTTGTCAGTTATCATCCCCGCTTACAACGAAGGCGGGCGCAAGGGAAAGGAATTGCGCAAGAACTTGGGGGACATTGCCAAATATCTTGGTAAAAAAGAAATCAATTATGAAGTGGTGGTGGTGAGCGACGGCTCCAAAGACAACACGGTTGACGTCGCCTGCGAATTTTCAAAAGTGTTTAAAAAACTGATCGTCGTTGACCGTAAAGTCAACCGCGGCAAGTGGTATTCGGTGCGGGAAGGATTTTTGAAAGCCAGGGGCGAGTATCGTCTGCTCACCGACGCGGATGGAGCCACTTCAATCACCAATCTGGAAGGCTTTTGGCCGCTGATGGAGCGGGGCGAAGATATTATCATTGGTTCGCGCGATCTCAAGGAAGCACGGATTTTGAAACATCAGCCAAAATGGAAAGAGCTGATGGGCGATACCGGGAACATTCTCATCAAAGCTCTGATGGGGCTTTGGGGTATTGATGACACCCAATGCGGGTTCAAAGTTCTCTCTGAAAAAGCGGTGCGTGACATCGTTCCCCAGCTTAAAGTGGACCGCTGGGGCGGGGATTTTGAAATGCTGATGCTGGCCAAAAAGAAAAAGTACAAAATAAACCAGGTGCCCGTGGTTTGGATAGACGCGGGACAAAGCCTCGTCACCGCCAGCGGGTATATCAAGACGTTTATTGAATTGTTTCAGGTAAAGTGGAGAATGATTAGCGGCCGGTACAAGTATTAAAGAAGACAAAGCGACAAACATACAAAATACCAAACAAAGAAACAAACTTAACAAAATATAAAGCGACAAATGTTTGTGTTTTGTAAGGTTTGGAAATTGTAATTTGTTTGGAATTTTGTGAGGTTTGTGATTTTGTAATTTTTTAATCCGTGGAGGAAAACAAAAAAGTAAAATCTGCCAAAATTTCCGAACTACGCCAGGATCTCATCACCGGCGATTGGGTTGTGATTGCCATCGGGAGAGGAAAGCGGCCGGGCGAGTTCGTGAAAAAACGCGAAGCCTACCCAGCCCTTTCCGACAAATGCCCTTTTTGCTATCCGGAAGAAACTGGTCAGGAAAAAGATGTGCTCGTGTTCCGTCGCGGCGACGGGGACTGGAGCTTGCGGGTTATTCCAAATAAATATCCGGCTTTTTCCCGCAGTCAGCCTCTCAAGTCTTTCGAAGAAGGTCCTTATTTTGGGATGAGCGGTTCCGGGTATCATGAGATTATTATCACCCGCGACCATACGCGCCAGATCGCCAATCTCGACCCGATTGAAGTGGCGGAAATCGTGGATGCTTATCAGGATCGCTACTTGAACCTAATGAACAAGAGGTCGGTGAATTATATTGAGATTTTCCACAACCACGGCCTCGAGGCAGGAGCCTCGATTGAACATCCTCATTCGCAACTGATGGCTATTCCGGTGGTTTCACCGGGGGTGGAACTGGAGCTCACTGGCGCAGAAATTTATCATAAAAGAAGCAAAAAGTGTGTCTATTGCGCCATTGCCGAATGGGAACTTCGAAACAAAAAAAGACTGCTTTTTGAAAACGATAATTTTTTGGTTTTCTGTCCATATTCAGCGCGAGCGGCTTTTGAGATTTGGGTAATGCCCAAATCCCACAAGCCCTATTTTGAACGGATCACAAACGAAGAAAAGATTGATTTGGGCGAGGCTCTTCAGAAAGCGGCGCAGATGGTCTGGAGAACCCTTGAAGATCCGGCCTATAATTTTTATCTCCACACTTCGCCCTGCGACGGAAAAGATTATCCCCATTATCACTGGCATTTTGAAATTCTGCCGCACACGGCCACTTGGGCGGGATTTGAGCTTTCGACGGGGATCGAAATTTCGACGATAGAACCGGAAGTAGCGGCGAGGGGGTTGAGAAAAAATATTTAAAAATTCCCAATATCCAATATCCAATACCCAATATCCAATGAAAATCCAAATGTCCAATGTCCAGTTTTGAAATTTGAATTTTGACATTTTGTTGGAAGTTAGAAATTGGAAATTAGGAATTTAGGAACTTGATGTTTGAAATTGACTATTCTCATATATTTCAAAACTTCCCTCCCGAACTGGCCACGTTTCTCATCGCGATGATTCCGATTTCGGAACTGCGGGCGTCTATCCCGATAGCCATAAAAGTTTATGAATTGCCAGTCTGGTCGGCTTGGCTCTGGTCGGTTCTCGGAAATTTGGTGCCGATGATTTTAATCGTCTTGATTCTGGCGCCGATTGCCGATTTTCTGTCCCGGCACTTTGGGATATTTGAGAAATTTTTCGCCTGGCTCTTTCGGCACACTCGCCGAAGAGGCGAGAAAAAATTTGAGCGGTGGGGGGAATTTGCGGTTTTTATTCTGACGGCCACGCCCATACCTCTTCTGGGCGGCTGGACGGGCCCGCTGGCAGCGTTCGTGTTTGATGTAAAATTAAAAAAATCCATTCCCTTAATAATTCTTGGATGCATGACAGCGGGGATTATTGTGATAGTTATTACCGCAATGTCTATTAACGAATTAGCGAATTGAAGAATTATTAAAATTTCGTTAGAAATTAGATATTAGAAATTTGAGACATAATTTTTTATTTATCACTAATATGAAACAAAAAACAAAACGTGCGGGCAAAGGAAAAGCGCAAAATGCCCTGCCTGCCGGTAGGCAGGGCTCCGCCCTTCTCCTCACCACCATCCTCCTTTTCGTTATCTTGGGAATGGTGGTGAGCCTCACCTACGTGACGGTAATGGAGCAGAAAATGAGCTCAAAAACGAAAAGCTCCGTGGGGTCCTTCTATTCCGCCGAGTCGGGGATAGAATGGGCTCTTAATAAAATTGCCACCACTTCCACCCCCAATCCGGTGATAGCGGACGCTTTTCCCTCCTTTTCCGCCGGAAAAACCTCTTGTCCCGCCGATTTCAACTGCGAAGTCTGGCTTCTCGACCAAAACGGAAAAGTGATCACCAGCTCTGCCACCGACCTTTCCGAAGTAAGGGCTGTCCGCTCTGTGGGAACCCAGGGCAACGAAACCCAAAGAGCTATCGAAGCGGCGGTGGCGGCGGGAGAAACGGGTTGCTATGTTTCCTACGCCGCGCCTCCGGGTGCTGCCGATCCCACGGGAAAATGTCTTCAGGGATTTACCAATATGGGTTCTGCCGGCACGTGGGGTTACTACAAATATGCCCCCGGCTCTGAATACGCGAAACTTTTTTTTCGTCCGCCAGCTGGTGGTTGCAGTGGCGAAGATTGGTGTACTTATCCCCTCGGCGTTCTCGGCGAAGCATTTGTCTGTTGCAAATAGAGATTTGTTGAGGTCAGCGAGTTTCTAAGGCTAAGCCTTAGAAAATAGAAATTATTATGCGCAAAAAACTCATCGTCGGAAATCTCAAAATGAATCCCGCGACGCTGGCTGAATTCGAGCGGTATTTGGATTTGCTTGAAAAGGAAGCAGGGAACAAAAAATTCGAAAAAACGGAAATCGTGGTTTGCCCGCCGCTGGTATTTTTGAAAAATTTAGTGGACAGAAAAATCAGGAACATCAAAACAGGCGTGCAAGATATTTATTGGGAATATCAAGGGGCTTATACCGGCGAAGTTTCGGCCGGGATGGCAAAATCAGCCGGGGCGGTTTATGCGATTGTGGGCCATAGCGAACGGCG
>Ga0233423_10000342_pt1 | contig 25486 bp, 22 predicted proteins | sample Watercolumn_Mata_FD_180713 | JGI IMG/M metagenome (GOLD analysis project Ga0233423, IMG submission 180713) | Freshwater microbial communities from Lake Matano, South Sulawesi, Indonesia - Watercolumn_Matano_2014_112_MG | ecosystem: Environmental > Aquatic > Freshwater > Lake | place: Indonesia...
CAATGTGCCGAAGGGCATCAGGATGTTGGCATAGTACTTTTTCAGTTGGTGGAAATAATCAGGGGGATGGTGGGGCAGTTGGTCGTCGAAGCGCTCGCTGGAGGCCATGTGCGCCCCAAAACCGTCGCTGGAGAACAGGAGCTGCTCCTCTTTGAGATAGGTCATCATGGAGTCCGGCCAGTGCAGCATGGGGGTTTCCAAGAAAGCAAGGTTATACCGGCCCAAAGACAGCTCACTGCCGGTCTTCACCTCCACAAAGGGCCAGTCATGTTTGAAATGGCGGCTCAGACCCGCCTTGCCCAGCGGGGAGCAAAAGACCTTCTCCGGCCGCACCCGGGCCACGACCTCCGGCAGCCCCCCGGAATGGTCCATTTCCACATGGTTGGAGACGATATAGGAAATTTTCTCCGGGTCCACAATCTCCGCCACCCGGGCCAGCATCTCCGGCACGAGCTCGGCCTTGACCGTGTCGATGAGAGTGACGCGCTCGTCCAGAATCAGATAGGCGTTGTAAGTGGTGCCCGCTTCCGTGAGATAACCGTGAAAATCCCTTACAGACCAATCAATGGCGCCCACCCAATAGACCTTGGGAACCAGCTCCACCACCATCTTGACCTCCGGGTTAATGAATTTAGGGAAGGGGGGCAGGGGCCACTGGCCCCTGCCCCCCTCTCCCAACCAATTAAACTTTTTGTCTGGGGGAGTCGGCGGCGCAGGCCCCGCCTTCCCCAGCCCCCTAAATGGGTTGGGAGGGGGGCTTGGGGGGAGGGCCAGGGAGCTCGCTCCCTGGCCCTCCCCCCAAAAACCTACAAACCCTCTTTTACCAGGTCCTCGAGGAGGGTTTTTTGTTTTTTGGTCAAGTTGGTGGGGGTTTCCACGATGATCCGCACATATAGGTCCCCCCGGTTTTTACCGTTGGCGAAGGGCAGGCCGTAGTTTTTGAGGCGCATCTTGGTATGGCTCTGGGTGCCGGGCGGCACCTTGAGGCTCATGGTCTTGCCGTCCAGGGTGGGGATGGTCACCTTGGTGCCCATGATGGCCTCGGTAAAGCGGATCCGCCGGTCCACATACAGGTCATTGCCATCCCTTTTAAAGACCGGGTGTTCCACCTCTTTCAGTTTGACGTAGAGGTCGCCCGGAGCCCCTCCCATGGGGCTCAGTCCCCCTTTGCCGGCCAGGCGCAGCTTTTTCCCCGGCAAAGTTCCGGGAGGTATCTTCACGGAGACCTTTTCCACCTGGCCGTCCCGGCTGAAGCTTACCAGCTTCTCGGTGCCGAAGGCCATTTCGTGCAGGGTGATGGGCAGCTCCACTTGTAAGTCATCCCCCTTCAGAGGCTGGGCCTGGGCCTCAAAGCCTTCCGGCGCGCCGTAGCGAAAGATGCGGGTGCGAGCGCCCCGGGGAGCGCCGTGGGCCCCGAAATTGCCCAACCCACCGAAAATGCGGCTAAAGAAACTGTCGGAGGGGCCTCTGGCGCCAAAGATATCGCTAAAATCAAAACCCTTAAAGATGTCTTCCTGGGAGAACTTGGCCCGAAAGGCCTGGGACCCGTAAGTGTCGTATTCTTGCCGTTTCTCCGCATTGCTGAGCACGGCGTAAGCTTCGCTGATCTGTTTGAACTTCTCTTCAGCCTGCTTTTTATCTCCCTTGACCTTGTCGGGATGGTACTTGAGGGCCAGCTTGCGGTAGGCCTTTTTCAGCTCTTCCGGGGTGGCGTTCCGGCCAACCCCTAATATTTGATAATAATCCGTCTCCGTCATAAGATAGGCTCACATTTGCCGCCAGGCCGGCAGGTTTTGGCTAATTATATAAGACCTGGTCGAATTTTGTCAAGTTTCCTTCAAGTATAACCTTTGTATTTTATTAGAAAAATCTTATACATCCTTTGGTCGCCGGTTATTTATCTCCTTGATTATTTATTTTCTTTGTGGTAACAATCACAATTCATGCAGCCTAGCTTGGTTCCGACCCGGCGACTAGCTGGATATTCTATTTTAAGGAGGTTGGCATGACGGCTTTAATCGGCGGACTGGTCGCGGTAGCGCTGGGATTAATCGGCCTTGGCATGTGGTGGCGGGATTTCCTCAGCTTGCTGGCCGGGGGCATCCCCTTACTGCTGCTCTTAGGCGGCGCCTTGGCTGTTTATTTAGGCTTTGAGGAGACCAAAGACAAGTTTTTCAAGAAAGCGGAGACCCCGGCTTACGAGCCTCCCAAGGTAGCCGAAGCTGAGGTAGAACAATATAAGGCCGAAGTGGAAAAGCTTAAGGCCGAAGTTGACTCCCTCAAGAAGAAAAAAGAAAAATAAGGTCTCTCAGGAAGGAATCTCATTCCCCGGCCCCGGTCCCGGGGCCGGGACTATTTCCCCCGAGGTCACTTTAACGATCTCCCCGGTCAGGGTCTGCACGAGCAAGGCCCCGTCCGCAGCCACCTTGAGGGCTTTGCCGCATATTTCCACGGCCCCTTGGCGCACCCTCACTTCCTGCCCTAAGGTCACCGCATAGGTCTGCCATTCGGCCAAAATGGCGGGAAACTGACGAGCCAGGAACCGGTCGTAGAGGTCCTCGAACTCTTCCAGCCAGGCCTTAAGGATTTCCAAGCGGGAGAAGGGTCTGCCGGCCTCCAAAGCCAGGGAGGTGGCGGTGGTTTTAAGCTCTGCCGGAAAGCGAATATTGTTGACATTCAGTCCCAGGCCCACCACTAAATGGCGGATCTGGTCGCTTTCGCTCTCCATTTCCGTGAGAATACCTCCCATTTTCCTGCCGTTAAGGAGTAGATCGTTGGGCCATTTTATTCCCGGGGTCAGCCCGGTGGCCCTTCTTAAGGCCCTGACCACCGCCACTGCGGTGGTCAGGGTGATCTGAGGCAGTTCCCCAGGAGGCAAAGGTGGGCGCAACAACAAGGAGACGTAAAGGCCGGCCACGGCGGGAGAGTCCCAATGGCGGCCCAACCGGCCTCTTCCCCGGGTCTGGGCCTCAGCCACCACCAGCGTCCCCTGGGGCGCGCCCCGGGCGCCAAGTTCCTTAGCCAGGTCATTGGTGGAGGCCAGGGTCTCGAAGTGATGGACGGGACCTTTGAGAAAGCGGGTATGCAGCCCCTGGCAGATCTCCTCCGGCAGGAGCTTGTCCGGAATAGCCAGCAGCCGGTAGCCCCGCCGGGGCGACCCCTCTATCCCGTAGCCCAGGGCCTTGAGGCGGTTGATGCGCTTCCACACCGCCCCCCGGCTTAAGCCCAACTCCGCGGCCAGAGCCTCTCCGGAGATGGGGGCCGCTGCCCCCCTAAGTGCTTGCAACACCGCGCTCAGAGGATGGGGGCGGTGCGGGTCGGGGTCGGCGCGTCCCTGGCGCCCCGCGGTAGGTTTAAGCGATCCTTTCCCCAGTTTTGGGGTCGAGTTTTCCTTATCGGCCGGCACGCGACTCAGGTTTAGGCTCTTCCACTATCTGGCGTTTAAGGGAATTGTTATAAACGACCGCCCCCAGGCACAGACCCACCACCACCCCCACTATGGCCGCGGTGGGCGTGGGGGACATGAGCAAGGCGATGCACAGGCCGGTCAGCGCATAGGCCGCGGGAATATAAAGCTGGGCCGGACTCCACTGACACGCGGGCACCAAAGCGCAAATAAGGACCAGGGCCACCAGTTTGCGCCCCCAGCCTGAACGCCGTAATCTCCGGACACCAGCCATCAACCAATTATCCTTTAAGTTTTTGAGGATTGCCTCTTGGGGGAGAGGGTTAAGGGCCAGTGGGCCCACTTACAATCCTCCCCCCAAAACCTCCTGTTACAGCCGCTGCCAGAGCATCAGAGTAAATACCAGGCCCATGCTCAGGTGTAGAGCCAGGGTGAGCCGGCACAAGAGTTTAAGGCGGCTCTCCTGGCGGTAGGCCTTGCGTTTTACCAGCTCCTGGTTGATTACCGCCAGCAGCAGCACCACCCATAACCCTTCTCTGAAAGGCAGCGGCGACGCCGGCAAGAACAGGCAAACCACCAGGCCAATTATGGCCAAGATGTTGACCAGAGTAAAGATCAAGGCTCCAGCCGTGGGACCCAGCCGCGCCGCCAGGCTGTGGCCTGGCGGTGGGGCTTCCTCTTCGGGGTTAGGAAACCCGTGAATTAAAAACAGGTTAAAGCCGGCGAAGGTCAGGGGCACGCCATAGAGCAGCACCTCCGTCACCAGGTGGCCGCATTGCAGATAAAATCCCGTGGCCACCGGCAGCAGGCCGAAGCATAGAGCCCCCACCGCTTCGCCCCAGCCCCGGCGGTGCCAGTTAAGGGGGGGCGCGAAATAGAAATAGCCCCCCAGGGTCCCCAGCCCCCCCAAAGGGATGGTGAGGTCGCCGGTATGCCAATAAAATTGTAAGAGCAGTCCCATCAAAGCCGCTACAGTCAAAGAGCCGTAAGCCAGGCGTTCCCCCCCGGCCGGCGACCAACTGCCCCAGGTAGGCCACCGCCCGGCAGTGGGGCTGAAGGTCTGGCGGCTGCCCCAGGCAGCCAGCATCAAGGCCGTCACCGCCAGGGCGCCGGCCGTAAAGACCTCCAGGCGTACCTCAAACCCGGTCACCCGGGCCAGTACCGTTCCCACCACAAAGGGAAACAGGCCGGTGAGTAGAAAAACCAGAGAGGCAAGCAAGTGGCCAAAAACCCCCGGGCCTGAAGCAGGCCTAAATGACTTTTTGAGGCGACTCTTTTACTTTATTTAATATTGATAACCTGGGTAAAGGTCAAGGAATTTCGCCGGAGGCGGTTACCGCCGGCCGTTGCCTTGCGCTTGATAAAATATTGACAGGCCTCTGCCCCACTGGTAGAAAAAGTGTCGGGGCCGTTAGCTCAATTGGTAGAGCAAGTGACTCTTAATCACTAGGTTTAGGGTTCGAGTCCCTGACGGCCCACCAGAGAAAGCCAGGGGTTAGCTGCTCCAGCTAACCCCATTATCTTTCCAGGAGACCCCTAGTAACCTCTGGAAAATTGAGTTTTTTTGGATTTTCATATAAAATGAGATAGTTTCCAAATTCCCTTGGGTATAACAACATAATTTCATTAGACATTTAAAACCAGGCAGGATTGGCAGGGACCGGGGCCGCCCTCCAGAGCTTGCCCCAACAAGGTATTTTTCAGAGGGCTTGATTGGTTAGTCGCAAATTCTGCGGAAATGTTTAATTAAGTTAACGCAGGGCCTATTTTCGGTAAAGGATCGGCAATAAGTATCTTCGTCTCGTTAGCCTCCATGGGAAAAACCATTTGCCTCCATAGTTTCGACCGGAATGCTCTCGAAATCCTGCCCCTTTCGGAGAGGGTCCATGATTTAAGCATCAGCGTGGTCCAAGAACTCGCCGCGGTTCCCTCCCAGGCCATTCCCGACGGCCTCCGCCAGGTGGCGCAGCGCATGGTGCTGGCCCAAAGAAAGGGCCAGGCCATCATCTTCATGATGGGGGCCCACGTCCTGCGCGCCGGGGTGCAGCGCTACCTCATCGACCTCATGGGGCGCGGCTACCTCTCCTGCCTGGCCACCAACGGCGGGGCCATGATCCATGACTTCGAGTTGGCCTTGATCGGCGCTACCACGGAAAGCGTGGCCAGGTACATTGCCGACGGCCAGTTCGGGCTCTGGCGGGAAACCGGCTACCTCAACGACATCATCAACAATGCTTATGGCCAGAGCCCCGCCTCCGGGTTGGGCGAGGCTGTGGGCCAGGCCATTCTGGCCGGGGATTTTCCATACAAGGACCTCAGCGTGTTGGCGGCTGCGGCCCACCTGGGCGTACCGGCCACGGTTCACGTGGGCTTGGGTTACGACATCATCCACGAACACCCCAACTGTAACGGCGCGGCTACGGGCCAGTTGTCCTATAACGACTTTCTGAAATTCGCCGCGGTGGCCCTGCACCTGGAAGGCGGGGTGGTCATGAACTTCGGCAGCGCGGTCATGGCCCCGGAGGTTTACCTCAAGGCCCTGGCCATGGCCCGCAACCTGGCCCGGCAACAAGGTAAGGCCATTAAGAAGATATGCACTCTGGTTTGCGACCTTAGGGAGCTGGCCGGGGACTTGACCACCGAGCCTCCCAAAACCTCTGCCGCTTATTACTTCCGTCCCTGGAAAACTATGCTGGTGAGAACCGTCAAGGACGGCGGCGAAAGCTTTTATGTCCAGGGCGCGCATGCCCAGACCGTCCCGGCCCTGTGGACGGCCGTGGGCGAGGCGGAAAACGCGGTTTAGCTAAAGGCCGAAAAGGGCGCGGACGCCGTGAAAATCCTGAAATTACCGGAACTGGCGGCCAGGCTGGCCGGGCTTAAGAGGCAAGGCAAAAAGATCGTGCACTGTCACGGCTGCTTCGATCTCATGCACCCCGGCCATATCAAGCACTTGCAAGCCGCCAAGAAAATGGGAGACCTGCTGGTGGTCACCATCACCCCGGACAAGTATGTGGACAAAGGCCCGGGGCGGCCGGCTTTCAACCAGGAACTGCGCGCCGAAAGCCTGGCCGCCCTGGAGTGTGTGGATTTTGTGGCGATCAACGACTGGCCCACCGCGGAAGAGACTTTACGGCTGCTCCGGCCCCATTACTACGTCAAAGGCCAGGAATTTGAAAGTTTAGAGGATAAGACCGGCAAAGTCCAGCGAGAGTACGAAGTTTTGCAGGAGGTGGGCGCCGAAATGCGGGTGACCCACGAGATCGTCTTTTCCTCTACCCAACTGTTAAATCAGTATTTCCTAAATAAAAAAGAAGACCGCGGGAAAGAAAACTAGTCATGGCCGCCAAGGACAAGATTCTTTTTCTCGATGACTTGGTAAAGGTGGTGGAGGACCTCCAAAAACAAGGGAAAACCGTGGTCCAGTCCCACGGCGTCTTCGACATCATCCACCCGGGCATCATCCAACACCTCAACGAGGCCGCGGCCCTGGGAGACGTGCTGGTGGTCACGGTCATCCGCGACCAGGACGTGCGCCGGGGGCCGGGCCGACCGGTTTTTCCCGACCTGCTGCGGGTGGAAAATGTCGCCGCCCTGGAGCAGGTGGATTATGCCTGCATTGTCGATGATGAAACCCCCTTCGCCTGCGTCAAGCGAATCAAGCCCGACATCTTCGCCAAAGGCAAATCCATTAAAGAGCGGCAGCGGGGCATCCACGATAAGATTTTCGAAGAAGAACGGGAGCTCTATTTCGGCAAGAGCAAGATTCTGGAAACCATGGGCTTTTCTTTCAGCTCCTCGCAATTCATCAACAACTTTCTGGACATCTACCCGGAAGACACCAAGAACTTCATCCGCAAATTCGCCCGAAAATATTCCTTCCACGACATCCTCAATTGGGTCAATTCCCTAAGAGACCTCAAGGTCCTGCTCATCGGCGACGCCATCATCGACGAGTACCATTACTGTACGCCCATTGGAAAATCGGCCAAGGCCCAGCTGGTGGTCAACAAGTATCTGACCCACGAGGTCTTTACCGGCGGCGCCCTGGCCATTGCCAACCATGTGGCCAGCATTGTCGATGACGTGACCCTGGTGACCCTGCTGGGGGATGAGGACCCCCGGGAAGAGTTCATTGCCCATAACCTGAGGGAAAATGTCCGCCATAAGTTTTTCCACCGGCAGGACGCCCCCACCGTGGTCAAGAAAAGGTATGTGGACAGTTACACCAACCAGAAGTTGTTTGAGATCAATTATCTCAACGACCAGTATATCTTCGGCGACCTGGAAGGGGAGATCATCAATTATCTGGTCGCGGAAATCCCAAAATATGACCTGGTGCTGATCTCGGATTTTGGGCACGGCTTCATCACCCGCCAGATGATCCCCAGGCTGGAAGAGTCCGCCAAAATCCTGGCGGTCACCACCCAGACCAACGCCGCCAATACCGGCTTCAATATGATCACCAAATACCACAATATGAATTTCGTCTGCCTGGATGAAGCCGAAACCAGGCTGACCATGCAGGATAAATTCGGCGACATCAACTCGGTGGCGGCCAGTTTGTTTGAGACCCTGGGCGCCGAGGCCCTTATCGTCACCCTGGGTAAAAATGGCTCCGTGGGCCTCAGCCGGCACGGAGGCCTGCACCACACCCCCATTTTTTCGTCCAAGGTGGTGGACACCGTGGGGGCCGGCGACGCCGTCTTTTCCTTTACCGCCCCGGCCTTCGCCCGGGGGTTGCCCCTAGAAGTGATTACTTTTTTGGGTAATGCCGTGGGGGCCATCGCGGTGCAGATTATCTGCAACAAAAAGTCCGTGGAAAAGTACGAATTGCTCGAGTTTGTTAACTCGCTGTTGAAACAGGGAGTCTAAGACCAACGCCCACAGCGCGCTAACTATGCCCAAAGACCTTAAAGCCTACGTGGCTGACTATTTTGCCGGCCTGAAGGCCACCCTGGACGCCATCGCGGTCACGGACCTTAAGGGCCACCCCCTGGATTTTTTCCTGGGCATGGACCTGGCCGCGGCGCTGATCAAAGAGCGGACCGCCGCCGGCAACAAGCTGATGTTCATCGGCAACGGCGCCAGCGCCGCCATCTCCAGCCACATGGCCACAGACTTTTGGAAGAACGGCGGCATGCGGGCCGTGGCCTTCAACGACGGGGCCCTCTTGACCTGCATCGGCAACGACTTCGGCTACGAGCAGGTTTTTGCCAAACCCATCGAGCGGTTTGCCGACCCCGGTGACCTCCTGGTGGCCATCAGCAGCTCCGGCCAGTCCCCCAACATCCTGCTGGGGGTGGACGCGGCCCGGCGGCAAGGCTGCCGCAGCCTGACCCTTTCCGGGTTCAAGCCTGACAATCCTTTGCGCTCTTTGGGGGACTACAACTTTTATGTGCCGGCGCACCAATACGGCCCGGTGGAGATTCTCCACCACGCCGTGTGCCACTGTATTCTCGAAGCCATTATCATGAGCAAATAAACCGTTGAATTGGATGTCACCGAATATGGATAGAGCCAGAAAAGTCTTTATCACCGGCGGGGCCGGCTATGTGGGCGCGGTCCTGGTTCCCGGGCTGCTGGCCCGGGGACATCAACTCAAGGTTCTCGACCTCTACCTCTACGGCGATGATGTTCTGGACCGCGTCAAGGACCATCCGCACCTGACCCAAATAAAGGGGGACATCCGAGACCGGGACTTGCTGGCCAGGGAAATAAAGGGCTGTGACAGCGTCATCCACCTGGCCTGCATTTCCAACGACCCCAGCTTCGAACTCAACCCGGAACTGGGCAAGTCCATTAATTACGACGCTTTTTTAGGTCTGGTGGACATTGCCGCCAGGGCCGGGGTGCAGAACTTCATCTACGCCTCCAGCTCCAGCGTTTACGGCATCAAAGACGAACCCGAGGTCACTGAGGACTTGCCCCTGGAGCCCCTCACCGACTATTCCAAATACAAGGCCAAATGCGAAGAAGTGCTGCTGGCCGCGGCTACAGACCGCTTCGTGGTCACCACCATCCGCCCCTCCACCGTGTGCGGCTACTCCCCCCGGCAACGCCTGGACCTGACCGTGAATATCTTGACCAACCATGCCGTGAACAAAGGCGAGATCACGGTCTTCGGCGGCGACCAACAAAGGCCCAACCTGCATATCGCCGACATGGCCGACCTCTACGCCTATTTGCTGGAATTGCCCCACGACCGTCTGCAAAGAAAAATCTGGAACGTGGGCTGCCAAAATTACCGGGTGCGGGAAATCGCCGAAATCGTCCGGAGGGTCATCAATCCTAACCTCACCATCAAAACCGTGCCCACCGATGACATCCGTTCCTACCATGTATCTTCGCGGCGCCTAGCCGCGGATATCGGCTTTGTGCCCCGGCATACCATCGAGGAAGCCGTCCGGGACCTGAAACTGGCCTTTGAGCAGGGGAAGCTCCCCAACCCCCTGGACGACCTCCGTTATTACAACATTAAGATGATGCAAGCGCTTAACCTGCATTAAGCGCGCGGGCGGCAGCCGGGGCGCCTTAACTTTTCGGGAGACAAACTCAAAAAAGACAGGTCAGTGGGACTTCAGGATGGACTTCAGGGGGGAGAGTTAGCGGTAATTAGCCATGGAAGTCAAATACCTCGACCTGCCGCAGCAGTTTGACGACCCGGAGCTTTTGCGCGCCGTCGCCGCTCTGTTCAAGACCTGCCAGTTCATCCTGGGGCCGGAGGTGGACGCCTTTGAGGAGAAGTTCGCCCAACTTTGCGGCACCCGGTTTGCCCTGGGGGTCAACTCCGGCACCGACGCCCTGTTCCTGGCCCTGAAGGTCCTGGGGGTGGGCCCGGGCCACGAGGTCATCACCGTGGCCAACAGCTTCGTCGCCACCACCGGGGCCATCGTCGCCGCCGGAGCGCTCCCGGTATTCGTGGACGTGGGCCCGGATTATAATATGAATCCGGACCTCATCGACGCGGCCCTGACTCCCCGCACCCGGGCCATCCTGCCGGTGCACCTCACCGGCACCCCGGCGGACATGCCTAAAATTCTGAACCTGGCCCGAAAACATAAACTGGCGGTGGTGGAAGACGCGGCCCAAGCCGTGGGCGCCGCCATCCAGGGACAGCCCGTGGGCTCCTTCGGCGACCTGGGCTGCTTCAGCCTGCACCCCTTGAAGAACCTGAACGCCGCGGGTGACGGCGGCATGTTGACCACCAACCAGGAAGAGCTTTATCTTAAGTTGACCCAAATGCGCAATCACGGCCTGAAAAATCGGGACGAAATCGACTTCTTCGCATACAATAGCAGGCTGGACACCTTCCAGGCCATAGTCGCGGCCCACCGCCTCAAGCGGCTAAACGAAGTCACCGCGGCGCGCCGGCAAAACGCCCGCCTCTACGATGAACTTTTAGCGGACCTTACGGACGCGGTGAGCATCCCGCCCCGGCGGCCAAACTTCACCCAGGTATTCCACACCTATGTGGTCCAGGTAAGGGATCGTGAAAATCTCAGCCGCCACCTGGCGGCCAAAGGGATTGAAACCCGGGTGCATTACCCCGTCCCCATCCACCTTCAGGCTCCCGGCCGCCAGCTGGGCTGGGGCCCCGGTGATTTACCCGAAACGGAAAAGCAGGCGGCCCATATTCTTTCTCTGCCCATCCATCAGCACCTCAGCCGGGCACAGTTGGAATATGTGGCCCACACTATCCGAGATTTTTATGGCAGGCGGTAAAAGTATGTCTGACGGCCCCACCCACGCCAGCGGGATTGACCCCCCCACCCTCAAAGAACTCTTGCGGGTCATGGTCTTGATTCGCCGGTTTGAGGAAAAGATCATCGAGGTTTACGGCCTCCAGGACATGAAGTCGCCCGTACACCTGTGCATCGGCGAAGAGGCCATCGCCGCGGCAGTCTGCGCCCACCTGCGGCCCGAGGACTACCTGTTCACCACCCACCGCAGCCACGGCCACTGCCTGGCCAAGGGAGTGGACCCCAAGGTGCTTTACGCCGAATTTTACGGCCGGGTGGACGGTTGCTCCCGGGGCAAGGGCGGTTCCATGCACCCGGCCTGTCCGGAGGTGGGCATCCTGGGAACCTCGGCCATTGTCGGCGGCGGCCTGGCCCTGGCCGTAGGCACGGCCCTGGCCTCCAAGATGCGGAACGACGGCCGGGTGTCGGTGACCTTTTTCGGCGACGGCGGCGCGGACGAAGGCACCTTTCATGAAGGCCTGAACTTTGCCGCCCTGAAAAAGTTGCCGGTGGTTTTTGTGTGCGAAAACAACTTTTACGCCACCAATTCGCCCCTGGCCGCCCGCCAGCCCCACCCCGACATTTACCAACGCGCCGCTCCCTTCGGCATCCCTGCCACCCCCCTGAACGGCAACGATGCGGTGGCCATTTACCTGGCCGCCAAGGAAGCGGTGGCCCGGGCCCGCCAGGGCGGCGGACCTACCCTGCTGGAGTGCAAGACCTACCGGTGGCAGGGACATGTGGGGCCGGACTGCGACTACGAAAAGGGCTGCCGCCCCAAAGAGGAACTCCTGGCCTGGATGGAAAAGTGCCCGGTGGAATTACTAAAAGAAGGCCTCCTGAGCCAGGGGGTCATCGAGCCCGGGTGGTATCATGACCTTGTCCAGGAAACGGACCGAGACCTGGACGCGGCCCTGAAGTTCGCCAAAGCAAGCCCCTTCCCTGCAAAGGAAGAACTCCACCTACACGTCTATTTCGAGAAAGGCTCGTAATGCCCTGGACCAAGGTATTTTTAAGCGAAGACGACCTCCACCAATTTAAGGCCGCGGACCGGCTGCGGAGCCTTAGTTATGTGGAGGCCCTGCGGGAGGCCCAGAAGCAGCTGCTAGAAAGCGACCCCCGGGTTTTTATCCTGGGCGAGGGGGTGGACGACCCAGGGGGGATTTTCGGGTCAACCTTGGGGCTGGTGGACCAGTTTGGCCCTGAGCGGGTGATGGACATCCCCATTGCCGAAAATGGACTCACCGGGGTGGCCGTGGGGGCCGCGGCCGCGGGTATGCGCCCCATCTTCGTGCACATGCGCATGGATTTTCTGCCCATGTGTATGGATCAGATAGTCAACCACGCGGCAAAGTGGTATTATATGTCCGGCGGCACCGTGCACCTGCCCCTGGTTATCAGAAGCCTCATCGGCCGGGGCTGTGGTTCGGCGGCGCAACATTCCCAGGCCTTACACGCTTTATTTATGCATATCCCGGGATTGAAGATCGCCATGCCCAGCACTCCTTACGACGCCAAGGGGCTGCTCATCGCCGCAGTCCAGGACGGCAACCCGGTCATGTTTATCGAGCATCGTTGGATTTACAATTCGGTGGGCTATGTGCCGGAAGAGCAATATACGGTGCCTTTCGGCCAGGGAGTCGTCCGCAAGGAGGGCCGCGACGTCACGGTGGTGGCCCTCTCCCAGATGGTCTATGAGGCGGCCAAAGCCGCCCGGGAACTGGAGGCGGAAGGGGTTTCGGTGGAGGTTGTCGACCCCCGCACCTTGAAACCCCTGGACGATGAGCTCATCTGCAACTCCGTCAAAAAAACCGGCCGGCTGATTATTGCCGACGTGGCCTGTAAAACCGGGGGCGTCGGCGGGGAGATCGCCTGCCGGGTGGTGGAGCAGGCCCCACACTGGCTGAAAGCGCCCGTGAGGCGCATCAATTTTGCCGACACCCCCACCCCCTCCAGCCCCGTCCTGGAAGAGGCCTATTACCCCGGCAGCCTGACCATCAAGGAAACCATCAAAGAGCTCCTCGGGAAATAAGCTGATGACCGACAGATTAGACATCTCCATCATCCTGCCTGCTTTGAACGAAGAAAAAAACATCGGCGACGCCATCCGCGACTGCCTGGACGCCATGGACCAAAAGAACCTCAACGGTGAGATCATCGCCATCAACGACGGCAGCACGGATCAAACCGAGGCGGTGATCAGAAGTTATATGGAGCGGGACCCCCGGGTGCGACTTATTAACCACGAACGGCCCCGAGGGGTGGGTGCCTCCTACTGGGACGGGGTCGACCATGCCAGAGGCAATTTTGTGGTCATGCTTCCCGGAGACAACGAAAACGACCCCATGGAGATTCTCAGGTACTACAGCCTCCTCAACAGCGTGGACATCGTTATTCCTTTCGTCTTCAACAAGCAGGTCCGGTCGATTTTCCGCAACGCCCTGTCTTTTATTTACCGGTTTATCATCAACACCACCTTTATGGTGAATTTAAACTACACCAACGGCACCGTGCTGTATCGTAAAACGCTTTTGGACGAACTCGAATACCGGAGTGACGGTTTCTTTTTCCAAACCGACATTCTGATAAGAACCATCACACGTGGGTATCTTTTCGCCGAGGTGCCCTACCGGCTGGGTTTGCGTTCCCAAGGGGTTTCCCGGGCCGTAAGCTTCCCCAGCCTCTGGCAAGTGATCCGGGGGTATCTGCGCCTGGTGCGGGACATCAAATTCCAACCCAAGGACAGCGTGCCCAAGGCCTTTGTGCAGGGCTCGCAAACCGCCAACCGGCACCAGGTGGGGGAAAAGGCCACTGGCGGCGGCAGCTAGTGCTCCTGAGCATCCTGGGCGGACAGTATGGCCCGGGTACTTGCTGGGCTGCGTCCTCCTGACTTTAAGGCGGCCCCCACTTAGTCCTGGCCTCCAAGTATGCCTGGGAGAGAGGACTATAACCGGATAAATCCTTAAAGCTAGACCTGACCCTAAAAAGGAATGACGAGGTGCAGGTACGATTTTCTTATTTAGACCAACAGTTTGCCCAGGTTGACCCTTATCTTGAGGATATTCGCGCCCTGGTGAAGACTGGCGACTTTACCCTGGGCCGGGCCGTCAGCGAGTTTGAAGAGCGCTTTGCCCGGCTCCTGGGCCTGCCCCATGCCATCGGCGTGGGCACCGGCACCGACGCCCTGATCCTCTCTTTGAAGATTTTGGGCGTGGGCCCCGGTGACGAAGTCATCACCACCCCCAACACCTTCATTGCCACCGTGGGGGCCATCGCCATGGCCGGCGCCCGGCCGGTCTTCGTGGACAGCGACGAGGGTTTGGTCATCGACCCGGCCAGGATCGAGGCGGCCATCACCCCCCGCACCAAGGCCATAGTGCCGGTGCATTACACCGGCAATGTGGCGGACATGCCCGCCATCCAAAAAATCGCTGACCGGCACCAATTGCTCGTGGTGGAGGATGCCTGTCAGGCCATTGCCGCGTCCCTCGACGGCCATCCGGTGGGCTCCTGGGGGGAAACTGCGGCCTTCAGCCTGCACCCCCTGAAAAACCTGAATGTCTGGGGCGACGGCGGCGTCATTGTCACCCGCTCCGCCGCCCTGGCCGAGAAGCTGCGGCTTTATCGCAACCACGGCCTCCTTAATCGGGATGAGGTGGTCTTGTTCGGCTATAATTCCCGGCTGGACTCGCTCCAGGCGGTCATAGGCAACCGCCTGCTGGACCAGGCGGAATTTATCACCGCCCAGCGCATTGCCAACGCCCGGCGGTATGATGCGGGCCTGGCGGACTTAACCGATTTTATCCGCATACCCCCAAGGCGCGCCGGCGTTAAACATGTCTATCACTTATATGTGGTGCGGGCCCAGCGGCGCGATGAACTTTTGGCTTATTTGCATCAAAAGGGGGTGGAGGCCAAAGTGCATTACCCCATTCCGGTGCATCTCCAGAAAGCCGCCAGCTACCTGGGTTATAAAGAGGGCGACTTCCCCGTGTGCGAAGCGGACAGCCGCAGCGTCATCACCCTGCCGGCCCATCAACACCTGACGGCTCAAGAAATCGACTATGTCATTGCCCAGGTCAAGTCATTCTATCGAAAAGCGGCTTAAGACGCGGGCTTTCTCGACTTGGCCTTAAGGTTCTTTGGCGAAACCCGGCACATAAAGTTGCGCCCGCTCCCCTTTCTTGGGTAAAATTAATTATGGGCCAGCCAATACACCCCGGCCTGGGAATAGAAGCCATGGAAGCGCCTGACCAGGAAAGAGGCCTGGTCCTGGATGGGACCAAGATTCTCTGGCATAAGGAGCGGGTGGAGGCGTGGCTGCGGGGGGAGAAAATCGCCCCCGTCACCATAGATATGGCTCTCACCCGGGCCTGCAATTACCGCTGCGAATACTGCTACGGCCTGCTGCAGGAAAACCCCCGCAAGAAAATCACCATGGACGTCATGTCCTCTTTTCTGGATGACGCCGCCGAGATGGGCGTTAAAGCCATCAGTCTGGTGAGTGACGGGGAGAGCTCGGTTTCGCCCATCTATCCCCAAGTGATTGTCAAAGGCAGCAAGAACGGCCTGTCCATGGCCATGGGGACCAACGGCTATCTTTTGACCAGAGAGAAGCTGGAGGAGATCTTGCCTTACCTGACCTACCTGCGTTTTAACATCTCCGCCGGCGAAGCCCAAAGGTATGCCCAAATCCACGGGGTGCCGGCGCCTTATTTTGACCAGGTATGCCAGAACATCAAAGACGCGGTGGCCATCAAGCGCCGCCACCGTCTAAGCGTAACCATCGGCCTGCAGATGGTGTTGATGCCCACCTATGTGGACCAGGTCCTGCCCCTGGCGAAACTCGGGAGCGAGCTTAAGCCTGATTATCTGATCATCAAACATTGCTCAGATGACGAGAAGGCCAGCCTGGGGGTGGACTATGCCGCCTACGAGGCCTTATACGAAACCTTAAAGGCAGCGGAGGGGCTCTCCGACGAGGACTACCTGGTCAAGGTAAAGTGGTCTAAGATTAAGGATGCCGGACAAAGGCGCTACAAACAATGCTATGGCCCGCCCTTTATCTTGCAGTTGTCGGGCAGCGGCCTGGTGGCCCCTTGCGGCATGTTGTTCGGCAACGCCTATCGGCGCTACTGGATCGGCAACATTGTGGACACGCGGTTCAAAAAAATCTGGCAGTCCCGACGTTATTGGCAGGTAATGGCGGAAATCGCCTCCCCCCGCTTCGATGCTCAGACCATGTGCGGCTGTTTGTGCCTGCAACACAAGGTGAACGAGTTCTTGTGGGACCTGAAGCACGGCGACGTGGAGCTGGTCGACCCCCGGGGCCCCAAGCCACAACATATCAATTATATTTAGTATTTTTGTGACGGTCCCCCCGGGAGGGCCTGACGGTTTTCCAGCAGTCCAACCAGAGAATGATCATCCCCAAGAGGTCTTTCTTTTAACCATGATAGTGTTTTGGTGGAGCATGGGCCTGGTGCTTTTAGCTTTCAGCCTCCAGGTTATCATTTGGAAAATCCGCATTCCTTATCTGCAGACTAGGGCCATCGTGCTGATTTTTTTGGGGGTGTTGGCCGGCTCTTGGGGGGCTGCGTGGCTATTATCCTGGGTGGCGCCGGAGTGGCAACCGCTTTTGCCCGCCGATATCTTTGCTTATGGTCATATTGCTTTATTTGTCCTCTCTTGCCTTCTGGCTTACATCATCACTTATTCCGCCCTGGAAGCGGAAAGCCCTACCCTGACCATGGTCAGGCAGATTTTGGCCGCCGGCCCCGCCGGGCTTGACAAGACTTCTTTTAGTAAATCTCTGACCGCCGACCTACTGCTGGTGCCCCGCTGCCAGGACCTCCTGCGGGACCAGATGGCTTATCTCGACGCTGACCGCTTTAGACTCACCCCCAAAGGAAAGCTCATTGCCAAGCTGTTCCTGTATTACCGCCGCCTGATGGGCGCGGGCCTGGGGGGTTAACCCGCGTTGACTCCTCCTGGCCTTAATCTCGTAATGCCTTTGTTGGGGCTGGGCGCCAATGTTATTTCTCAGCTATTACTGCTACGCTGGGCCCGTTTTAGACTTTTGCCCTCCCTTTTCTGTGGGTTTTTTCTTGGGTTTTTGGTGGTATTTTTCCTGGATTCATTAACGTATTTATCTCTTAAGAGATTAATTTCTGCCGAATTCGTTTACCTCCTTCTGACCAATATTATTATTTATGGACTTTTAGGATATTGTTATTTTCACTTCATTAATGCGGGGGAAACCGGGCGGAGAGTTAGAATTATTTTGGAACTCTATCAGGCCGGTAATGGTCTTACTTTAGAAGAAATCTTGAAACGATACAGCGCGGCGGAAGTAATTGATAAGAGGTTAAAGAGACTTCTAGACAATCGGCAGATATTTCAAAAAGATGACAGATATTTTGTCAATAGATCGTTGATGTTATATGTTACAAAGTTGATGATAATGGCAAAATTATTTATTCTGGGGAAAGAAAGTGAGGGTAGATAGCTTCGTGACCCCTTTATTATCTCCAGGGCCGCGCCCCCGGAAGTGAGGGGAAGTTATTATCTTTCAAGGCGTCACCGGCTTCTGTTAATTACCCCTTTTATTTTTTGAGACGGTGTCCAATTAATATAATGCCGACAATGATCAGGAACAGACCGTAGCCACCGAAAGCCACATAGAGGCCATATCGGTAAAATGCCGGATCATAGATAAATACTACCTGGCTCTCGCCCGCCGGAACCCTGACGGCTTTGAAATTAATATCAGCCTTGTCTATCCTTACCGGTCGGCCATTTACCAAGGCCTGCCAGTGTTTACTGAAGCCATCCGCATAATAAACCCATCCCGCCTGGTCCGCCACTACCCGGAAAATCAACTGGTTGGGCCCATATTCCAGTATTGACCACACCGCCTGGTTGCTGCCTGGGGCTCGCCTTTCGCCAATGGCCGCAATTTTAGCTTTTTCATCCGTGGACACACACACAGGATGCTGATGCTTCAATATAAAAGAGAAGTCTTTAATTGGACGAATTGTCCCTCCCTCTGACTCAATGAACATCTGGCGGCCCAAGTCCTCAAGTTTGGCCCGGTCAATCCCTTCAACCACTTCATACTTGCTTTTGCAGAACTTAACGCCATTTTCAGGGAAAAAATTCAGGAGCGGATAGATACCGCCGGACACGGCTAGCTGCTTGTCCAAAGAAACATTGGCTAGGTAATCATAATAAGACTTCGTCACAAACAGTTGGTCGGATCCCATCTTTTCCACCAGAAAATCCCCGGCTAGAATTTCCTCTGACCCGGAAGGGGCAGCTTCCCCCCAGAACCCATCACATATCCGGGTAAGATATAAACCTCCAAAAACTGGCCTTTGGCGCGACATGGTTTCGAAGCCGAAAAGAGGGAAAGGTCGGGTAGTTAAAAACTTAGGGTCACGATAATAAGCAAAAGAAAACTGCCTTGCGGGGGAAAAAAGGCCGTGCTCCTTAAAAGTGTTATAGTAATCATGAGTCACGTTAAGCCTGATGAGCGGAAAAACGAAAATCAGCAGGTCGATGATAATAACCATGGCGATCACCGAAGGCCGGTATTGGTACCAAAAAACCAGCAAAGACAGAGCCACTAAAGTGCCAGAGGCGGCGAGATGAAATTTACCCAGCTCCCCCACCTCGAACCGGTAAATCAAGTTAAGTAACCCTTTGAGCAAAAAGACCAGGGCAGCCGCCAGGAGGATTTTCTTCTTGGCCGCTTCCGAAGCCAAGCTCCAGCCAATCCCCGCCAAGATGATTAGATCAAAGACAAAAATACCGGCCACATTCTGGAAGGTGCCGATGTCCCGCAAGAAGGGAAAGAGAGTTAACATAAGCCGGGTGGTAGGGAAATCGGGGCCCGGCATTGAACTGGTGGAGAAATTACAGCAAATCGCCAGCATAATCAGGGACAAAGCGAAGAACACCCAACTGTAAGCGGTGCGGCCTCTCCCCAGGGCCGGGACGACGGCCAACAGGGGGATAATGCCCAGGTAAAGTCGCATTTCCGACAACTTATGCCAATCCTTGAGATCAATTTTCCCCCAAAAAGGTTCCACCACGAAACCTATCAAGTTGAATAATGATAGTGAGACTCTGGTTGATATTTCACCAAGGAAGGCACTGCCGCCGGTTAAGTCTGAGGCGTAAAAGGGGATTAATTTGCCAATTTTGATAAAAAACCTCACCCCACCAAATAATTCGGTATTACTATTGTTAAGTTCATAGTATAGGGCCAGAACCGGTGGGGCTGCCATCAGGCCGAGCAGGGCTGCCAGACCCACCCACCTTAGACCTTTTTTATTTCCTAAAAATTCCAGGGTTGGCTTAAGGTCCCCCACTCCGAATATAAAACATAATAAGATTAATAATCCAGAATGTAACAAAAACATGATAGGAATATAAGTATTTAAAGCAATTGCAAAAAGAAAACCAAGAACAATAAGGAGAATTCCTTTCTTGTTCCAGTTGGTTTCAGTGAAGAAGGATAAAATACAATAAGTGGTAAGCGGGATGAGGTAAAAAATAATTAAGCCATGCTGCCGCATGACCGTAGGCAGGCACCCTAAAAAGAGAACGACCGAGAATAATAAACTTTGCCGGACATTCCTGGTTATATGAATCAAAGTAAGATATGCACCTAATAAAAACAAATAAAACTGGAAGAACAGATGAATTAAGTACAGCATGAGACTGTTAACCTTAGTAAACTTATATACTAACCCCAAAAGGAGATTTAAAGGATCAAGTAGGCCAAGACTTTGGAACATGGGGAAAAATGGGCTCCCCAACTGGCTATAAGGGTTCCAGTAGGGTATAACGCCTTGGGCTATGGACTCATAGAAATAAGCAAACGACGGGTACCAGAAGATGGAGTCGTGGATGGGGGTAAGTCGGGCCAGCATCAGCAACGCCGGCGGCAGGGCGCAGAGGCCAGCCAGAACCAGCGCGCCCATGGCAGGTTTGGCCCAAATTTTCTTGAGCCATAAGCGGGCTGGTTGGGGGGGGTCAGAATACAATGATAAGCTACCAAGTCCCAAAAACACCAGGCATATCCAGATCCCTGAGGGATTATTTATCTGAAAGGATTGCGTTGGTCAGCTTAGAATAATTAAGAGGATGATGAAAAACCTGGGATAAGTTCCAGTATATCGTTCAAGTCTCTTAGAATAAGGCAATTTCCCCAATGTATAAGAAATCAGGCAGAATTTTGGGGAGCGTTGCTCGTCGCCGTCACCTGGGACCTGTTTATCTCCCACATCACCCCCGGAGGCGTATTTTAAGGGAATCCGCATTATGTATTTTTATGATATTTAAAATGTTTGACCAAGATAAGTGCATGACCGCATTATGTTCGTTATAAGCCATAAAAACGCAATGCTCGCATTGTTGGGCGTCATGGCACATCCTTAGGGCTTCGGCCACGCTGAGAGTCTTCACATTCGGAGCCTCCGGGTCATTGTGGGCAAAACAAGGGATGACGCGGCCGTCGGCATCAATTATATATTTCAGTTTCCCGTGATAGCAGGGGATCAAGTGCAAACCGTTGGCCAAATTTTTTTCCGCCCGGGTAAGAAATCTCTTCTCCTCGAGAGAACAGGGCCAGTTGATAACGCCCATCAGGACTTCGTCTGAAAAATAGAGAGGGTAGCCGTCCCGCTTCAGTTGCAGTATCAGGCGGGCGGCATCCCGTATCTCCTGATCCGACATTACCAGTTCAGGATTTCTCTTTTTCAGCTCAGGATAATTGTAAAGCATGCAGTATTGCACCCTAAAGCCTTTCTCCTGGCCGAGTTTGGCCAAATACTCGATGTCCCCCATACTGTCCCGGGTCAAAGTGGCGGAAATGACACAAGGCACATGGTTTTCCACGAAACAATCGATGGCGTCCATGGCCATTTTATAACCACCCTTGCCGCGGTTCTTGTCATGCACCGCTTCGGAACCGTCCAAGCTGACCACGGCCGTATCAATACATTTTATTTCCTCAATTCTTTGGCGGACCCGATAACCGTTGGTATTGAGGCTTATATAAAACCCCTGGAGTTTAATATAATTCAAAAGCTGGCCGATGTCTTTGCGGAGAAGCGATTCCCCGCCGTGCATGGTCAAAAGGCAGGTCCCCAGTTCCTTTAGCCCGTCAATGAGTTTCAAAAGCTCAATGGTGGAAAACTCCGGGCCATCCTGGGGATTGCCATACTCCCCATAGCAATACGTGCATTTCATATTGCATCTACTGTTGGTGATCAGCGCCACGAACAGAGGTTTATCAATTTTGGATAAACGGCAACCCAATAATTTGAGGAAGAATTTCCCCCGGCAAAAAGCCGATTTCAGCGCCGTGTTCTGGTAACGCGGCAGCGATTTAAGGTACTGTTGCGCGGCCTCATCACCGGCAAATAAATCCCAATTAATTTTTTCCATCCTCATCCTGCCTTTTTAAAGTCTTGATCCCGTAAATTTTCCCGCTCAAGGCCGAGACCCCGGAGAAGACTGCCATGATTATTTTTTCAGCCGCGGTGCTCGGCGTCCGGAGTTGACGACGGTTCGGGGCGCCAGCCTTCTTTCCAGGCGGTTCGCAAGAGCAGCGAAAAGAGGGCGTCCACCCAGGCCGGAGGCAAAATTTGAAAAGTAGCATAAATCCAATAAGTCTGCCAGGGGAAGGCAATGCGGGCTTTATTGCGCGCCAGCCCTTGGCGAATGATCCTGGCGGCCTTGTCGGTCTCCAGGATAAAAGGCATATTGGCCTTGATGCGCTCCGTAATCCTGCTTTTGACAAAGCCCGGACAAATCACCGAGACGCGGATTCCGTCTTTCTTCAAACTGCCGCGCAATCCCTCGCCGTAGACTTTAACCGCCGCTTTGCCTCCGGTATAGGCGGGCGCGGTGGGCATCCCTCGAAACCCGCCGAGGGCGCTCATCAAGGCAATCTGCCCCGAGCGCCTCGCCCGCATCCGCGGAATGATAGGATGAATGGTATTCAATACTCCGGTCACATTGATATCGAACAATTCGCGTTCCAGTTCCTCCTCGTCCAAACTCCGGGCCGTGCCCATGGACACCCCGGCATTGGCGATCACCAAATCCAGAGGATGACGGTCGTCCACCTCCTCAATCCAGGCGCGCAGAGATTCCCGGTCCGTCACATCAATGACCGCCGCCTGGACTTCCGCGCCCAATCGGCGGCATTCTTCCGCCACCGCATTCAGCCGGCTCCGGTTCCGCCCGCAAAGGGCGAAGAAAACCCCCGGCCCGGCATAGCATCTCGCCAAGGCCGCGCCGATACCACTGCTGGCTCCGGTTATCAGAATCGACCGCGGGTTTTTCATATCTTCTGCTCTTCTTTAGTGGACCAAGCGCAGTACTGCCGTTTCTTCTCGGGCAAATAGATAAACCTAACTTTTATTGCCTTCTGGATTTTTGCAGGAGTCCACATTGGGGCCCTTTGGGAATCTTCGAGTTATCCAGAATATCACCAGCGCCTGCTTAAATCGTCATTCTGGCCCCCCATGCCTGGGAAACATGATAGCCCAAAATTAGGGAAAAATCAATTTTCCCCCCAGAGGTCGGGCCTACCAGACCCTTGGCAGCCAGGCAGCCTTGATTTTGGGCCGAAAACCCGGGAAACACTGCGCGCTAATGCTAAGCCAGAGGAAAAGCGGAGACTATATGCCCAAACCACCTACGGGGGTGATAAGAAACGCCAGCCCTCTTGGCACAGGCGCTTGCTCAGCCAGTGGATTTCAGGCCCTGAGTAGCAATCTTCGGCTTGCGGGTCGACCAATAATTATTCCAGGCCACCCGTAACGCCCGGGCCAGGCTGACTTGATGATATTGGGCATAGCTCAAAACAAGCGAAAAATAATAACATAAATCATAAAGCGGATTCGGCGGGAAGAGCAAAAGAAACCTTAACATTTGGCGCATAAGGGTGTTTTTTACGGCATAGTAAAAAAACCGGTGAATCACCAAAAGTTTGTTCCGGTCTTTAAGCTCCACAATAGGTTTGACCAACCCGAGAGGATCGATATCGTCGAACTGGAACGCCGAAGACAGGTATCACTGTTTAACCGCATAGGCAAAAATATCCGTGCCGGGGTAGGGCTGCAGGGTATAGGCCCAGGCATAATCCACGGCCATGGCCCGGTTCAGGTCAATGGTCTTCAGGGCTTTCTGAACGTCTTCATCCGGTAAGAACAGCATGTTGGAGGTTCTCACCTTAATGCCCGCCCGGTGCAGAACCGCCGCCGCCTGCAGATATACGGCGTCTGGAATTCTCTTACACAGGACTTTTTCGCGTAAATCCTCATCACCCGACTCTACCCCCAAAGAAAGACAGAAACAGTTGGCCCGGGCCAGGTGCGCGGCCACCTCCTCGTCCACAAAATCCGCGCGGATACTGGTAAACCAGGGCAGATTAATACTCTGGGCATAGGCCCCGCAGAACTCCGCCAGCCATTTTTTATCTAGTCCGATAATATCGTCATACAGGACCACTGACCGCATGTTGGGATACATTAGCCGGGCCGCGGCCATCTCCCCAATCACGTCCGCCACCGCGCGGGTACGCACATACCGGCCCTTCCCTTTGTAGAGCGCCGCTTTCACGTGGTTGTAACAAAAGGAGCACCGGAAGGGACACCCTCTGGTGGTGCTAAAGGGCACCTCGGTCTGCTGGCGGTAAAAAGGATACTTGAGATACAGCTCATGGTCCGGATGGGGCAAGGCGGAAATATCCTCCACCAGCGGCGCCACTTCATTCTTATACACTTCCTGGTTATCTTTAACCCACAGCCCCGGCGTCCGCCGGAAATCCTCGCCGCGCCCCAGACGGCTGATCAGTTCCGGAAACGACAGTTCCGCTTCGCCCCGGGCAATGATATCAATGGGTTTCTCCCATACCATGTCGGGGAAATAGGTGGGATGGGCCCCGCCGGCCACCGTCGTCACCGTGGGCAGGTCCTGTTTGAGTTGCCGGGCCATGCGGATAACCCAGTGGTGGGCCCCGGTAATCACGCTGAAGCCCACCACCTCTGGGCGGAATTGCTTTACCGCGGTGAGAAAATCAGGCTCGAGAGGCTCAATGAAAAGCTCCACGCTATGCCCGGCCGCTTTGAGCAGCGCGGCTAGATACATGACCCCGACGTTTTGATTTACGGTTTCCTGCAGAAAGGCGATTTTCATCAAAAGGGCCCCGGAAAAACGTTTTCGTGTGTAGGCGCTATTTTTTCTGTAAACAGGCTCCTGCCGTTAGGACTACCACTCCGGCTCCCCCGATTCCCTCTTAACCTAGGTGCCCTAAATCATCAGCTCTAGAACTTCGGCGGTCTTTTCTTTAAGGAGCGCTTGGTCCTGGCGGGTTTCCACATTCAGGCGCAGGACCGGCTCGGTGTGGGATTTGCGTAGATTGAAACGCCAATCGGTAAACTCCAGGCTGAGGCCGTCGGTGCGGTCCAAGGCCGCATACTTCCCCTGATAATAGGCTTCCACCCGCGCCAGGGCCGCGTCCGGATCCTTTAGCTGGCGGTTGATTTCCCCACTCACTGGGTAGCGCCGCATCCTTTCCTGCAACAGGGCCGAAAGGGGCTGGCCTTGGCGGCACATGAGCTCCAGCACCAGCAGCCAGGGGATCATGCCGCTGTCGCAATAGGCGAAATCCCGAAAGTAATGGTGGCCGGACATCTCGCCGCCATAAACCGCGTCTTCGGCCCGCATCCGTTCCTTGATAAAGGCGTGTCCGGTTTTGCTCATGATGGGCCGGCCGCCGGCCTGGCGCACCATCTCCATGGTATTCCAGGTCAGCCGGGGGTAGTGGATGATGGCGCCCCCCGGGTAGCGGGCCAACCGCGCCTGGGCCAAAAAACCCACCAGGTAATAACTCTCGATAAAGTTGCCCTGCTCATCAAAAAAGAACACCCGGTCAAAGTCGCCATCCCAGGCCAGGCCCACATCCGCGCCATGGGCGCGGACCGCTTCAGCCGTGACCTGGCGGTTTTCCGGCAGCAAGGGGTTGGGCACCCCTTGGGGAAAGGTGGGGTCTGGTGCGTGGTTAATCTTGATGAACTGAAAAGGCAGATGGCCCTCCATGCGGTCCAGCACCGGCCCGGCGCAGCCGTTGCCGGCGTTGACCACCACCTTCAGCGGTTGCAGGACCTTAAGGTCCACATAACTGAGGAGATGGGCCGTGTAAGCCGCAAGGGAGTCGGCGGCCTTCCGCAGCCCTTCAGCTTTTTGAGACGGGGGAATTTTTGGGCCCGCCACCAACGCGGCGATATCATTAAGACCGCTGTCGCCACTTAGGGGGCGG
>Ga0233423_10000344_pt1 | contig 25444 bp, 15 predicted proteins | sample Watercolumn_Mata_FD_180713 | JGI IMG/M metagenome (GOLD analysis project Ga0233423, IMG submission 180713) | Freshwater microbial communities from Lake Matano, South Sulawesi, Indonesia - Watercolumn_Matano_2014_112_MG | ecosystem: Environmental > Aquatic > Freshwater > Lake | place: Indonesia...
AGCTTCTTCGGCCTGCCGATGACCCACGGCTGCGATGTGATGTCTGATGCTTCTCCGGTCAGCATGAAACCCGGCGCTTCATCCGTCCCGCCGGTCTGCCCGGAAACGGAAACTTGTTGAATGAGGAATCTGGGCCACGCATTCCGGCTTGGGAACAGGATGTCCTGTCCCTTCATCCGCGGCGGTTTTTCCTTTTCAGGCCTGCCGCTTTTCTTCGGCATATAGCTCCGCACGGTCTGGACGACCCCCAGAATCCTGTCGATTTCATGCACCATGCTTTTCCCGAACAGTATCATGCCGATGTTCCTCACGCTCAGGTCAGGCAGCCTGGCCAGGGCCATGACGGAGCGGAAATCCTCCTTGTACCAGTCGTCCACGGATGCGGCGTACCCCCTGAGCCGGTCGAAATCCGTTTTGATCCTGTCCCTGCGCGTCCTGACCGTGTCCTGAATGGCTTTCAGCGTTTTCTGTCCGGCCTGCACCTTGTCGAGAGCCGACATCAGCTCCGGAACCGTTTTCAGCTTTTCAGGATCAATCGCATTGAAATCGTTCCGTATCTTCTCGAGATCGTTCTCCGGACGGAATCCCTTGTAGAAATTTTCCCAATCCGCGGAGACCGCGAGCACCTGCTGTTTGGAGGAATCCAGCCTGGCGGGCATTTTTAAACCGGCGACGGCGATCAGGGAATCCAGGTTCAGTTTTCGTTTGATGGAGGAGGGATCGAACTGAAGCACAGGGAGCTTGGCCACGCGGTCCATCATCTGCGCCTTGAGCTTGTCGAAAGGTCCGGGCTTGGAATCCTTTTTTGGCTTTTCCGGCTTCCTGGGCAGGGCGCCGTCCGTTTTCCGCTGCGTGCCCGTGCGCAGGTTGGAAAGCGTCATCTCCTCGATGACCGTCCTTTTTCTCAGCATGGCGGCTGCGTTCATCCGGAACGCCGCGCGGTCCGTCTCGATGATGTTCTGCAGGGTGCTGCGCGGATCCGTAACCTGCAGCCTGTCCCATTTCATGGTCATCTTGAACAGATTGAAATGAAATCCATCCATCTCCACCCTGGCCCCCGTCATGGCCTCGGAAGCTTTCTCTATGCCGGCTTCGATCCATTTGTCCATGAAAAACAGGGAGACCACAACGGCCAGAGCGACGATGATCATCAGGGGAATGAGTCCCTTCCATCTGATCCATCTCATGGCTCTATCCCTCCAATCCTTTTACTTTCATGTAGAGATCATAGAATTGGGTCGCTTTAACCGCCTTGACGATCCTCCATTTCTCGATCTTGTCGTCCCATGAATGACGGTACTTCAGGACCAGGGCGCGGAAAAGGGAGAAAAGAGGCACCAGCAGGACCAGGGCTGCAAGGAAGCTTCCCATGACCACCGTGTTGTTGAACCGGGTAAGCGGTGCCACTGGCGCGTTGTACAGGGATGTCCACAGAGGCTGCAGTGCAGGGATCTGCACAAGAGCCCAGTATCCGATGGAATGGAACACCGGATCCAGAAGCCAGGCGAACAGGCTGAACACGGCCAGGGCCAGCAGGGCTGCACCGAAATTGACATTGAGGATCAACAGAAGAATCAGAACGAGAGCGTTGTGCAGGCAGAAAAGCGGCGTCAGGCCGGGTATGGCTCCGAGCGCGAATCCCCAGGCGACCTGTGAGGGGGAATCCCCCGATTTCAGTATCTGGATCAGCTTGGCGAAGAGTTTGATGAAAATCATGGATCGGCCCTCCTCAATCCTTGATAGGATCTGTGCGCAGCGGCGGGTGAAACGGCTGCCGCCGCGAAAATCTTTATGAACGGCGGGATTTCCTGCTTTTTCTTTCGAGCCTCGCCAGCCTGTATTCCAGATCCTTTCGATCCTCCATGACCTGTTCAGGCCGCAATTCCGACAACACCGCGATGCGCGCCAGCGCCCTCCTGACGATGTCCGCTGCAGCCTGATAATCCGCTGCGCGATGCTCATAGTACTTGGCCAATTCCTCGTAGGGCGTGACGGAGAATGCCTGGTTCTGAACCAGTTGTTCCCATACCTCGACCGCTCGGGTCCAATCCGCGCAGCGCTTGAATGCGAATCCCAGCATGGACAGGATTTCCGCCCTCTGGTCCGACGCGGGAGTGAGATCCAGTGCCTGCCTGTAGCAGACGGACGCCTGCTCGATCCGCAGTTCCTGTTCGTAGCTCCTGCCCAGGCTGATCCAGTCATGGGCATGCCGGACATGGGCCTCGGGTTCCGTGTGGATCAGCCCCATCAATCCGGAAAGGGCGGCCAGGGAGACGATATCCCAGCGGTTGTGGCGGAAAACGGGGGCCAGATTCCGGGCCCGGCCGGTACGGACGTACTCGAAGTACAGGGACGGGATCAGGAAGCCGGGGATATCGTCCATGCGCTCGAATCCGAGCGCCGACCGCTCGATGGAAGCCAGGCTGCAGTCCCCGATCCTCCGCCTCCACATTCGGCGGGCCGGGTAGAGCAGGTCGAGATGGGGCAGATTTTCGGCGGGATTGCGCATGCGGCCGAGCAGGAAGCGCGTGTTGATCAGGGGCATGTCGAAGCATCGGCCGTTGTAGCTGACCAGGCATTCCGCCTTCTCGAAGCGGGTCCGCAGTTCCTCGAGCACGGCCTGTTCTTCGTCCCAGTCGCGCATGAAGAGCTGTTCGACCCGGAAACCGTTGTCCGAAAAGGAACCCAGGCCGATCAGGAACGGAAGCGTGCCGGTACCTCCAGCCAGGCCGGTCGTTTCCGTGTCCAGGAAAAGCGCCCGGCGCATGTCCAATCCGGCCAGGGCGGGGTTCCTCCCGATGACCCCGAAAACGGAAGGATCGACGTCGAGCAGCCGCCCGACCGGCACTTCGCCGTGGAGATGGTCGAAAGGATAAACCTCGACGGCATGGAAAAACGCGCCCTTGCGGTTTTCCAGGGTCTCCCCGGAAACGTGGAGGTGGATATCGGAGCGGATGCGCGGCCCCGAATCCATTCCGCGTCCGGGCAAGCCGGGTCCCATCCGGGACAGTTTTTCACGGAGATCCATGATTCCCGGCGATGTCCTCGTACATCTGGAAGGCGTAGCGGATGTGCGGGATGGTGATGGATCCCCCCACCACGAGCGCAATGGCCATGGTTTCATGAAACTCGGCCCTGCTCATCCCTTCCTGGACGCTGCGGTCGATATGGTACAGGATGCAGTCGTTGCAGCGGAGCACGGTGGAGGCGACAAGTCCCATGAGCTCCTTGGTCTTGACATCCAGAGCCCCTTCGCGGTACACGGAGGAATCGAGTCCGAAAAACCGCTTGATGTCCAGATTCCCGGATTCCATGATCCTGTTGTTCATGTCCTCCCGGAACGCCTTGAATTCCTTCAGGCTTTTCGTCATGTCCCAGACCGTCCGTTTTTTCATGTTAAATACAAAAAAATCGCGTGAGAATCAATGAAAATATTGACTGCTGCAGGCAGGCTTCGAATTCCCTTGAAAAAGAGGATTCAAGTCTGTATTTTTGGATGATTAATGCTGTTCCTGAACGCAATCGAAACCTGCGGCGGGACGGCATGCCGTCCCCTGCATCACTCGTGCATGGCATTTGAATTCTTCACCCCTTGTCGAGATTTTTCGGAGTCAACTCATGAAACCGGTTCTGATCCGCCTTGCAGCCAGTCTCCCGATCGTTCTGCTTCTTGCTTCCTGTTCCCGGGAAACGGCGGAGCAGCGCCTGGAAAGGAAAGCCAGGAAGCTGCACGCCTCCATTCTGAACATGGACTCTCATGTGGACACGCCTCTGAACCTCTTGCGCAAGGGATGGAAAATCGGCGAACGGCATGAATGGGATAAGGCCGGCGGAGGCAGGCTGGACCTGCCGCGCATGGAGGAAGCGAGCCTGGACGCCGTCTTTTTCGCGGCGTTCGTGAGCCAGGGTAATCTGGATCTGGCCGGATTCCGGGGGTCCAAGCTGAAGGCCGACGAGCTGATCCGGCTGACCCGTTTTGTGGCGGTTGAGCACCCGGAAAAAGCCCGGATCGCCTTCACCCCGAAGGATGTTGAAGAATGCATGAAAGTGAAAAAGCCCGCCATCCTGATCGGACTCGAGAACGGATATCCGATCGGGAAAGACATATCACTCCTGTCCCATTATTACCAGCGGGGCGTCAGGTACGTCACCCTGTGCCACATGGAAAACAACCAGATCTGCGATTCTTCGACGGATCCCGGAAAAGCCCGCTGGCAGGGCCTCAGTCCGTTCGGCGACCAGGTCGTCCGCGTCATGAACAGGCTTGGAATGCTCATCGACCTGTCCCACGCCTCCGACTCAACGTTCTACGACGTTTTGAAAATCACGAAAACCCCGGTGATCGCCTCCCATTCCTGCTGCCGGGCCGTTTATGATCACCCGCGGAATCTGAGCGACGACATGCTTCTGGCGCTCGCCCGCAACGGAGGAGTTGTGCAGATCAACCTCTGCTCCTTTTATCTCAAGGAAATATCCAAAAATCCGAAGCGCGAGGAAGCCCTGAAAGCGTTGCGCGCCAGATACGGCAAGTATATGTCTATAACGGATGATTCGAAGAGGGAACAGTACATCGTCCGCTACCACGAAATCGACAGGCGGTTTCCGGAGGATCTGGCGGCCGTGGAGGACCTTGTCGGCCACATCGATCATGCGGTGCAGGTGGCGGGCATTGACCACGTAGGCATCGGGTCGGATTTCGACGGGGGGGCCGTACTCTCCGACTGCAGGGACGTTTCCCAGATGCACCGGATCACCATGGAACTGATGCGGAGGGGATACAAAAAGGACGCGATCCGGAAGATCTGGGGCGAAAATTTCATGCGCGTTTTCCGCGAGGTACAGGATTATCCACAGAAAGTCCAGAAGGCCGCCCTGCTCCAGGACGGCTCGAAGGGAAAAAATCCGTGAGCATCCGGGAGAACATCCGGGACATCCTTTCCGGCCTTCCGCCGGGCGTCAATCTTGAGGCTGCGGCCAAAAGCCGTTCTCCGGATGAGGTCCTGGAAGCAGTCGATGCGGGCATATCCATCATCGGGGAGAATTACCTGCGGGAGGCGGAACCGCTCGCGCCCATGCTGGCAGGCCGCGCGCGCCTGCATTTCATCGGCCATCTGCAGACCAACAAGGCCAAAAAAGCGGTCCACCTCTTTGACATGATCGAGACGGTGGATTCCCTGCGCCTGGCCCTGGAAATAGAGAAACATGCTTCCGCGCTGGGCAAGACCATGCCTGTCCTGATCGAAGTGAACAGCGGCCGCGAGCCCCAGAAATTCGGTGTCATGCCGGAAGACCTGGAATCCCTGTTGAGGGGCATGGCCGGCCTCCCCCATGTCCAGGTATCCGGATTGATGACCATGGGGCCGTTTTCGGACGACGCGGAAACCGTCCGTCCCTATTTCCGCGAAACGCGCAGGTGCTTTGAAGCCGTCCGGATGCAGGACATGCCGGGCGTAGCCATGAACATCCTGTCCATGGGCATGAGCGGTTCCTTCCGGACAGCCATCGAGGAAGGAGCCAACCTGGTGCGCATCGGGACTCTGATTTTCGGCAAAAGGAAGCGATGAAAAACCTTTCACGGATGACGGTTCTTTGCGTCTGCCTGGATGCGGCGGCACCGTTGTTCGGAACGCATCCCGGCGATTCCTATTTCCCGCTGCAAATCGGAAACCGGTGGAGCTACCAGGATTCCACGCAAAGGACGGTCACGGATGCACTGAGGATGAACGGCAACCTTTATTACCGGTGGGTGGAAACCCATGCTTACAATCCGGACCTTGCCGGCGCCGATACGATACGGGCGGAAGAAGGCCGCGTTTACGTCCTTCACTGCGGACAGGAACAGCTCTGGTTCGATTTCACGTTGCAGGAAGGAGCATCGTATTTCTATACGCATGTCTATGCCGGTTCCGGGGATACAGAAATCTGGAACGTCACGGTCAGCCGTCCTGTGATCCAGACCACTCCTGCAGGGACATTCACGGACTGCGTCGAGCTCTTTTTCGATGTTCCGGAATCCAACGACGAAGAAAAATGGTATTCATTCGCACCCGGAATCGGGCTCGTTCGACTGCAGTATGATGGCTGGGGAGGCCCTGTGCTGCAATCCTATTCCATCATTGACTCCGGCTTGGAACGGCCGGATCCGGCTGCATTAAATCCCCCGTTGTTCACGATTCACGGCGTCTATCCCAATCCATTCAATGATGAAACACGGATTGCAGTGGAGATGAACGTTCCGGGCCTCGTATCCATGAGCGTATTGGATACGAACGGAAGACTGGCCTGTACGCCTGTCTATTTGAACCTGGATGCAGGCAGCCGGGTGATCCCCTTCCGTTCGGCCGGACTATCATCCGGCATCTATTTTTTCCGGCTTTCATCAGGCCGGCATTCATTCAACGGGAAACTCGTGATCGTCAGGTAATCCGGAATCAGGATCTTCAGGCAGGACGATCCGGCCGAGATCGGACAGATACAAGAACAGGCTGAAAAGGCGGCGGCTATGAAAAAGGCGATTCCCTACCCCCTGTTTGAATTCCACATCTCCCGCAAGGCCCGCGACAGGTACGGGTTTGAGGATGCGCTGTTCGCAGCGAGCGGAAATGTGATCCTGGCAAATTTTCATGCGGCCAGGCTGTTCTCGCAGAAAATGAACGACCAGCGCGATCTGATCCGATTCCCGGAGCAGACGGTACGCGCGGGCCAGATCAATGCCATGGGCCTCATCGACGAAATCCTGCATGTCGTGGTGCAGCTTTACCGCGAGCAGGTCAATCCCTCCGTCATGGTCGAGGCCCTCACCCACCTGGACGAAAGGCTCGGACGCGAAAAGGTGGACGAAGCCCTGAAGCGCTTCACGGACGCCTTCCCGACTGTGGCTGTTCACAGAAACAGGGACAGCGCGGAAAACTACCTGGCCGGGGAGAGCGGAGGCTTTCCGAACCGGGCCATCGCATTGGAGGAGATGCTGCTTCTTTGGCTCGCGAACATGAACCCTGCATTCTCCCCCTTCCTCGAACTGTTCGATCATTCGGAGCTGGCGAGCGGCACCGTGTACCCGGAAGTCATGAATGCCCTGAAATCATTTTTCGGCACGCGCCCCTTTTTCGGTCCTGACCATCAGAACCTGATCGAAATGCTCCGGAGCCCGGCAGTTGTGGTCCCCCATTCCCTCCCGGGCCAGCTGGAATACATCCGCACGCGCTGGGGTTTTCTGATCGGCAGGTACCTGTACCGTCTGCTCGGAGCGCAGGATTTCATGCGGGAGGAGGAAAAAGGCTTTCTCTGGGGCGGGGGCCAGGGCCCGGGCCCGAGAAGGGTCTACGATTTCAGTCATCTGGGATTCGAACCGGAACGGTTCAGCCCGGACCGCGAATGGATGCCGAGGCTGGTGCTCATGGCCAAGAATACCTATGTCTGGCTTTACCAGCTTTCCAGGCAGTACAACAGGGAAATCCAGCGGCTCGACCAGATCCCGGACGAGGAACTGGACATCCTGGCCGGCAGGGGCTTCACCGGGCTCTGGCTCATCGGGCTGTGGGAGCGCAGCAAGGCTTCGCAGAAAATCAAGCAGCTCTGCGGCAATCCCGAGGCGGTCGCATCCGCCTACTCTTTGTACGATTACCGGATCGCGGATGAGCTGGGCGGCGAACCTGCCTACCAGGACCTGAAGGAAAGGGCCTGGAGAAGGGGCATCCGGCTGGCGAGCGACATGGTCCCCAACCACATGAGCATCGATTCCAGATGGGTCGTGGAGCACCCGGACTGGTTCATCGGCCTGGACTACAGCCCGTTCCCGTCCTACACGTACGGAGGCCAGGACGTTTCCACGGATCCCCGCGTCGGTGTTTTCATCGAAGACCACTACTACAGCCGCTCCGACGCTGCTGTCGTGTTCAAGCGGCTCGACCGTTACACCGGTTCAGTCCGATACATCTACCACGGGAACGACGGGACCAGCATGCCCTGGAACGACACGGCACAGCTCAATTACCTGAATCCAGAGGTGCGCGAGGCCGTCATCCGGACGATCCTGCATGTGGCGCGCCAGTTCCCGGTCATCCGCTTCGATGCGGCCATGACCCTGGCGAAGAAGCATTTTCACCGGCTCTGGTTCCCGGAACCCGGTTCCGGGGGCGCCATCCCTTCGCGTGCCGAGCACGGCATGACACGCGAGCGGTTCGACGCGGCCATGCCGGAGGAGTTCTGGCGGGAAGTCGTGGACCGGATCGCCAAAGAAGCCCCGGACACCCTCCTTCTCGCCGAGGCCTTCTGGCTCATGGAGGGATATTTCGTCCGCACACTCGGCATGCACCGCGTGTACAACAGCGCCTTCATGAACATGCTGCGGGACGAGGACAACGCCAAGTACCGGCTCGTCATCAAGAACACGCTGGAGTTCGACCCCGAAATACTCAAACGTTATGTGAACTTCATGAACAACCCGGACGAGCGGACGGCTGTTGACCAGTTCGGAGACGGGGACAAGTATTTCGGAATCTGCGTGCTCATGTCCACGCTTCCCGGCCTGCCCATGTTCGGACACGGCCAGATCGAGGGCTTCAGGGAAAAATACGGGATGGAATACCGGAGGCCCTACCTGGACGAGCATCCGAACGGTCATCTCGTATGGCGGCATGAAAAGGAGATCTCGCCCCTGCTGCACAGGAGGCATCTGTTCGCGGGCGTCGAGCATTTCCTTCTCTATGATTTCACCATGCCCGACGGCCACGTCAACGAGGACGTGTTCGCCTATTCCAACCGGATGGGAGAGGAAAGGGGGCTGGTGATCTTCCACAACCGTTACGCCCAGACCGGCGGCTGGATCCGGATGTCCGCGGCGTACCTTTCGAAGACCGCAAAGGGCAGGCGGCATCTGGTGCGGAAATCACTGTCCGAAGGGCTGGATCTCGGAACGGGAAGCAGGGATTTCATCCTGTTCAGGGATCAGGCGGCCGGACTGGAGTACATCAGGAACGGAAGGGATCTCGGGGAGAAGGGGCTGTACGTCGAGCTCGCAGCCTATCAGGTCCACGTGTTCACGGATTTCCGGCAGGTCCGGGATTCCGAGTGGCATCCCTACAGCCACCTGGCAGAGTATCTCGGCGGCAGGGGCGTGCCCAGCATCGATGAGGCAATGAAGGAAATCGTGCTGCAGCCGCTGCACCAGGCATTCAAGGAACTGGTCGATAAGGACTTCATGCGCAGGCTGTTCGCGGCCCGCATCCTGAAACCAAAACAGGCAGTGAATCAAGGCCTGGTGGATGAAACGGAAAGAAAGCTGACCGAATTCCTGGGCCGCATCAGAGGCACGGTCGGGTCTGGCGATGCGGAAAGCCTGACCCGCGAAATCCTGGCTAAATTGGAAACCCTGTTCTATCTTCCGGTGTTGGAAACCCGATCCCCGATCCCCGAGTCCCAAACCCCGGTCAAAGGATCCCGATCCCCGAATCCCGAATCCCGAACCCGGGTCTCCATTCCCCGCCCGGCTCTCCTGAAACTGAAAGAGCATGTGAACCATCCCGGGAATTTCCGGATCCTGCTCGGGTACTGCTGGACCCATGCGCTCGGCAAAATGCTGCGGCAGGACGGCTGGAAGGAGCAGAGCCATTCCTGGATCGATGAATGGCTTTTGGGAAAGATATTGAGCGGATCCCTGCAGGATGCCGGACAATCCGAACACGATGCCTGGAAGTCCATGTCCATGATCAAGATCCTGATCCTGCACCATCGCTGGTTCGAAATCCCCGCGGATCCCGAAAGGCCCTGCCGCATCCTGGAACATTTATTGTCCGATCCGGGTGTACAACAGTTCATCCGGATCAACCGGTACCAGGATGAATTGTGGTTCAACCAGGAAGCATTCGAGGAGCTGCTGGACTGGCTTCTGTGCATCGCCGCAGTCGAGTCCGGCGATTCGGAAATTCTGGCCGGATCCTTCCGGATTCTGCAGGCATTCAAGCAGGCGGAACAGAAGTCCGGATACCGGGTGGAAAAACTGCTCGAGGCCGCGGCCGAAAACCAAACGAAGAAACCGCCCGCAAAGAAAAAACGGGTGAAAAAACCTGTGCCCAAAAAATGAGCACGGATCCATGGCAGGGGGGCCTGTGTCGGTCAATTCCCGGCCGCGTCTCCGTCTTCATCGCAGCAGGAGCATCTTTCTGACTTCCACATGATTCCCGGCCTGCAATCGGTAGAAATAAACGCCGCTCGGCGCCTGCAGCCCTGAAATATCCCGGCCGTCCCATTCGATCTGATAATCGCCCGAAGCCTGCCGGATGTCCACCAGAGTCCGGATTTCCCGGCCCCGTGTGTTCAGGACGGCCAGCCGCACATCACCGGACTGCCCGATCGAATACCGGATCACGGTGGACGGATTGAACGGATTGGGTGTGTTGGCGTACAAGGCATATTGAAAGGGTGCGGGACTCCCGTCATCCGGCAAAACATCCGATGCGATGTAAGGTCTGCCCGGCGTGCCGTATAAGCGTGCTGCAGCCCAGTTTCCGCCCGCATTGTTGTCCGACTCCGGATCCTTCAATTCGATCGTGTAGCCTGTACCGGATGCATTCCCCGGCCATGGGGCCTCCGCCCGGTAATCCACTTCATCGATCAGCCTGTTTTCATTATCAAAAATCCGGATCTGCTCTCCTCCGCTGTCCAATCCGAAGCCGAGATCGCCTGCGGCATTTTCGACCGCGGGATGAATCCGGTTGAAGCGGTCAAGTTCCCTGCATACAACCAGGTATTCTCCGGGTCCGAACAGGATTCCGTCAGGGAAAAAATAGGTGTTCGTGTCCGAATCCAGCAATTTCCAGCCGGTCAGGTCCAGCGCTGTCCCGGAGCGGTTGCAGATTTCGATCCAGTCCTCCGTGTTTTTTGCAGCAGCGGAATTGTAATTGATCTCGCTGATGACGACCGGATTTTCAGGCCGCGTCGTGTCGGTTTCAAAATAAGCGGTCAGGGAGATATCCCTGCTCAGGGTCAGCTCCAGGACGGATCCGTTATGGATTTCGTATCCGCCCTGCGGGATAAACGAAACGGTCATCGTGCAATCAAAACTCAGGTCGGATCCGTACGGGCTGTTCTTGTGTATTTCCACAGCAAGGGTGTTGGGACCCGGCTCCAGCCATTCCACGGGCACCGCGTACCGCCGGAAAATATTTTCATACGGATTGTATATCGGCGTGGTTGTCGAATACCGGATCTCGCCGTCCGGCAGGTTGATGCGCACGATTTCGTGGCCGTTCAAATAGGCCACGGCGCCGTCGTCAACCAGCAGGCTGATGGTGCACGAGACGGTCCGGTTGCCGGCCGGTATTTCGACTGTTTTGCGGAAATAGGTCGTGATGTGCTTATTCCCGGGATCCCCCCCGTCATCCACGATCGTGGTTTCATCTCCGTCGCCGTAGCCGAACTGCGCATGACCGGAGGCCCAGTGCCCGTCGTCGTAATCATCCCGTATCCACTCTGTGCCGAGATCGTCGCCGAGGTCCTGGTATTTCCATTCATCGCCTGTGGGGATGATCACCTGGCTCTGGACGGCATTGGAGCGCTCCTCCCAGTGCGAAAACCGGTAACCGGACACGGGTGACGCGCTGAACGGTACGGGCAACTCGTTGAAAAAGACGCCCTTGAAGCCCTCGGGGATCCTCCTCCCCAGGATTTTAAGCATCCCTGATCCGGGGATGTTCAGGTTGACGCTGACACCGGAAGTCCCGGTCAATCCAAAATGATCAACCACATGGCGGATTGCATACGGACTGCGCCTTCGTGCAAAGACCCGCATATTCTCCACATTGGCTTCCCACGCCCTGACGGAGTTGAAAGTGGGGGGGATCCAGGACTCCGCGGCCCTGCCGGTCAGATCCACGCGGCCTCCCCATTTCTCGATGTGATGCGGAATCTCGGGGCGTATCCGGTCGGCCAGGCTGTCGATCATGGAAATGACGCGGGCCGAGTCGAAGGTGGTGCTGACATGCCAGGCGAAAAGGTTGATGAACCGGTTCCGGAATTCCCGGTTTTCCAGAAGGTTCCTGAACAGTCGCGTGGACCATTCGGGATTCGGCCATCCGGGGCCTTGATCTGTGGTGCATTTTCTGATCATGTTTTCGGAAAGCCAGCCCAACGTCAGGGTCTGGTCCATGTCATAGTTGACCCAGCGCCATCGCGTGTATTCCCCGGAATTGGCCTTCCAGAACTTGATGTTGTTGCCCGGCCAGTCCCTCTCCGCGAGGTAGATGTGGCCGATCATGTACTCGATGTACTGGTCCACGTCCATCATCGTCTTGACGATCTCGTAGTTGTCCTGATCCGCCATGTTTTCCGAGGTCACGAAATCCATCAGCGCCAGATAATCCTCATTGCTGCCGTGGGCCGTATTCCAGCTGCTGCCGTCCCTCTCCAGAAGGTTCACATCATCCGGATCTACGCCGAAGTTGCCTGCGACAAAATGCTCGTTCACTTTTTCACGTATGTTGTGGATGCCCCAGTACGCTCCGTTCAGATAGACCACGGCAGGCTGATAGGCCTGAACATCCGCGTCCATGGGCTTTGCCATCAGCTGCTGCGCTGCAGCGTCGCGGAACAGGGTGTACACCTGGTCGTCCGCAGAGCATCGAAGGATGAAGGATTCGAATTCATCGATGGCCTTTTCCTCGAAAAGCCTGGTCTTGAAGGTGCCCCTGCCGTAATCGCTGCGCGCGAACAGGGACAGCGATTTCTGCGGGTAGCGGTGGCGCGAACAACCGCCGAATATCTGGACGCCCGCCGGCTGGTTCAGCCGCTGCACCCCGTCCATGCCATACAGCTCGATGTTGACCGGCCGCTCCCAATCCTGGTTCACGTTGCTGATCACGCCGGCGCAGTACCCGCCCCTGCCATTTGTACCGGTCACATAGATCCCGGTCTGGTCGTCAAAGAAATTTTCCGGATCCGTCGAGAGGGAAATGGCGGGCAGGTTGACCGGAATGTCGATGAAATAGGTCTGCGTGAGAACCGTGCTGGGCGGCCTCCCCCCCTGGTACGCAATTGCGCGGATCGGGGTTGTCTTGTCTATGATAACGGGACCGGTGTAGGGTGTCGAAGTGTCATCCGGATCCGTGCCGTCCAGCGAATAATAAATCCTGACCTGGCCGTCGTTCATGAAGGCAACGCTTTGCCTGCCTCTGTAAAAGCCGCCTTTGATCGAAAAGACCGGCTCAGGCGTCAGTTCCACAATGCCGGAGGCATCATTCGGGCGTCCCGGAGTCGGCGGCGAGAAAAAAGCCCATGCGGCTGGATCGCCCGGAACACGGCCGTACGAGATGTCGTCCGCCTGCGCCCCGAACCGGATGGAATCGATGCACACCGTATCCGCATCGAAAAGCCTGATTTCCTCGCCGCCTTTATCGAGCCCGAAGCCGGCGTGCAAGCCCGCATCTTCATCATCCGCCCAAACCAGGAGATAGTCTCCGGTCTGGATGACTGTATTCGGCGGGAACCGCCACTTAGACGGATTGTCCGGATTGTCCGTCAAAAAATACCCGCCGAGATCGACATCGGCGCCCGTGTGGTTGGCCAGTTCCACCCAGTCCGAGAAACGCGAAAAATCCGGATCCCGGTTGAACGACTGATTGTTTGCGAGAAATTCGTTGATGGCTATTCCGGGAGTTTGTGCAAAGAGATCGGCATTGCAGGGGAAAATACAAATGAATATCAGAGGAATAAGAATCATCCAGATAAGATAAGAAAATTTTTGATTTTTACCAAATCGGACGGACGCCGCATGGAAGGGGGCCCGTCTCCCTATCAAAGAGAAAAAACAACGCCGGCCCTGGCCTGGAACGCCGGCTCCAGATACACATTGCCGGGCATCCAGCCCGCAGTCTTGGCGTTGCATTCCAGAAATCCCGACAGGGCCCGGGTGAACGGAAAAACGGCTCTGAACATCAGGCCGCAGCCTGCCTGAGCCCTCTTCGAATCGAATCTCTGCGCCTGAGGCTGCAGCCAGACTGACGCTGAGGCGCATACCGGGATCATCTTTCCGCCGATCTTCAAGGGATATTGCAGCAACTCGGCGGACAGGCCGGGCCAGTACCTGTGCCTGGAGAAATAGTTTTCCCAGGTCAACACGAGATTCAGAGCTCCCTCCTGATAGAAAACATGAAGCCGGGTGGAGGTCCCGAAAGATGCAGGATGATGGGTCAGGGCGGTATTCCACCAGAACGGTTCATGCGTGAACGGATTGGTCCCGCGGAAACGGTTGAACCCGAACATCTGCGGGGAAAGGAAATTGAGGAGGATCAGCCCGCCCTGAAGCCTGAGATAGCGCAGCTCCTCGCTGCTGAGCTCGGACGGCTGAATGTAACGGTCGACACCGGTTCCCGACGGGTGGGGCCTGCCGCGGACGCCCGACAGGTAGGGCTCGTCCGGCCTGAACAGGTCGTATACCCATGAAAGGTAATCCCCTCCCACGACGTCCCGCTTCAGCACATCGGCATCCTCCTTCAGCGTCTCCTCCTCGATGATCCGGTTTGCCCCGTCGCTCCCGCAGAGCATTATATAGTATGCGAGAGTCCCGACATTGATCCACCAGTCCGGCAGGTCGAGCCAGGAGGATCTTCCGCCGAAGAAGTTTTCCTTGCGCATGCGCTGCACAAGTTCGAGCTGCGCTTCTCCGCCCGCCTCGGCCAGCCGCACCATGTCCGCAGGATGCCTGCCCTTGAGCATGGCCAGGTCCTCGTCCCTGACATGGCTGACGCTCACCATTTCCGCAAAGGGATTTTTGTAGATGTCGTTCCTGCTGGAAATGTCTCGGCGCGTCAGCACGGCCCTGTGACCCTCCTCATGCGCCCATCCCCTGAAAGGCAACAGTGCATCGAGAATCAATATCGACGAGCACAGCCCTCCCAGTCTCCGGTTGGACATCAGGCCTTTCGGGCTCCTGTCGGACAGATCCGGATTCCACAACACTTTCAGCGCATGATGTGCGCCCTGGGTCACGCTTGCCGTGACAGCAATGGACTGATGGATGCTGGGGAATGAGAATCCATGCGAAAGGTTGAAAGGCAGGTCCAGCAACGGAAGTTCAATTTGCAGCGGTTTCTTCAACACAGCAGGTGAAGCTTCCGTGGAGTCGGACGGAGGGCAGGCAATCGAGGGGGAATGAGCAAAGCATACGGCCGGAATGATGAAAAACAGGAATCTCATGACTGTGATGGAAATCCCATCTGATGCACACCGTGTTCCGGACACCGGAAGGCATTTCCCCTGTTTCTTGTCAAGCCGTCCGGACGGAGAATCCTTCAGCAGGATTGCGCCCAAAGGCTCAGTTACACCCGGATCAAGGTTTAGCTGCTTGCGCCCCGTGGGACAAAAAAATTCCCGCTGACGGCGCTGATCGCGGATCCCCCGCATCTCTCTGAATCCTGCTGCTGCCAACATGCGACGACATCTTCCTCGCCAGGAAAAAATCCCCTCGTTCCCCGCTTCCTATGGCCGTTCGCTCAGGAAACGGAACACCTCCTGATCGATCAGCGTGACGGGCAAACCCTGGTCCCTGAAGATGCGGCCGTTTTCCGTGTCCAGAATCTCGAACTCCTTGATGATGACCGGCTTCCCCCCGCTGACGGTGATTCTCAAATACCAGTAAGCTCCAGAGTTCCCCGCATTCAGGTCAGTCAAATCGAACGTGAAGCTCCCGTCGCCGGGTTCCTTCCCGCCGCTGAACGAAAGATCCCCGCCTGCGATCAGCGACACCCCGGCAGTGCAGGGTTCATAGCCCAGCCCGTACGGATCGAAAACGGGATATTGCCCGGCTTCAGCCGGAGGCTCCGCCTTGGGAGCCCGGCCGAACTGGAATTCGATCTTGTCCCTCTCCGATGCGTTCAGCGTGAGTTTCGCAAGAATCCGGGGGACATAACGGTCCCGGATGATCATCCGGTTGACCCTGTGCTGGAAAATCGAAGGCCCTGCAGTGGAATAGGCCATCCAGAGAAATCCCCTGTTGTGATCCGGGGCGTCTGACCCGATGCTGTCCGCAATTTTCAGCGCGCCTTTCTCCGCTGCCTGTACGATCCCGTCCCCGTTCAAATCCGCCCAGACATGGTCGTTGTATCCCACGACTGCGATCGTATGCTCCGGCCCGTTCTTCCCGGCGATCAAGATGCTTTCGCCTGTAAAGGGGTCGTCCTCGCCTGTCGCCGGATCATCCGTAATCCTGGAAAAGGACCCTGCTAATGTTTCCGATTGAATGACCAGCACCTCGCCCCTGCTCAAAAGCCGTTTGATTTCATGCAGGAAGGCCTCCTCGCTGTCGAACGAGTCATCGGCGCCTGGCGACTCGCCCCGAAGAGTGAAAAACCGGTATCCGGTGATGCGGTACTGAAGCGCATTCCGCCATACAGCCGCGTCCGTGCACCAGGGCATGTAGTTCTGGTCATAGGGGAATTCGGTCAGCACGGCACAGCCGTGCTTCTGAACGAATTTGTACACGTCGTCCACACGGATGTTGTAGGGAAAACTACCTGCATTGTTCAGGATGTTGTATCCAAACTGAGGCGAGAAAGTGTTCTCCGGAGCGGCGGGGCGCTGATATTGCTGATTATACAGGAAAGTCATCTGATAATAAACGGCTGCGAACCAGTCGCAGGAGCCGATCTGCCCCTGGTCCATGATGGGAGGGAAATAGGGGGTCCGGCTCAGGTCTGCGGAAGGCGGAAGACCTCCTTGTGTGAGGCACTGTCCGGCGAAGAATAGAAGTACGTAAAGGGCGGCGGGCAGAATCCGGCGCATCTGTCGAGCACGGCTTGAATCCGTGCATGGGATGGAGGGACGGTGCGGCATATTTCAATCTCCGATGAATGCTACACGGATGGATCAGTATCCCATCCGGATTTTCTGAACTCCCGATTTCAGGCCGGCGGACTCGCCTTTCCACACGAAACGGGCCTCCATGCCGGGCGGCACAGACACCTCGCCTTCCAATTTGGATCCAGAGCGTTTCAGCCGCAGTACAACATCGCCCAGGTGATGCGGGTAAACCGCGTCGATACGCGTCCATTCGCCGAGAACCGGAGCAATTTCGATATTCCTGTGGCCGGCGCTGAGCGGCCTGATGCCGCACACGGTGCGGAAGAAAAAAGGATTCGGCGCGCTGCTCCAGGGATGGCATTCCGACCGCTGGTTCCCTTCCCCCCATTCGAGCGGCACTTCCGCGAACGTGGTCATGTTGCGCTCCTTCATGAGCCGCCATTCGGAGATCTCCGGCAGAAAGCTGTCCTCCATCCCTGTCTTGTTCATGGCCTCGAAAAGATAAACATGGAGGAACAGATCAACCTGCCCGAACCAGTCCTTCGGTTCCAGCAGCCTTTTCATCAATTGCCGGGCCTCGTCGCCTGATACAGCCTCAGCCAGGATGGCCAGGATATTGGTGATCTGGCTGACCTGTCCCGAACCGGGGAACTCCGAGAAATACCCATCCGGGTTTCTGCACAGCCGGTTCACTGCCCTGCAGATTTCATCGGCCCGGTCCCGGTATTCACCGGCCTGATCCTTGTCTCCCAGATATGCAAAAATATCCGCTGCATGGCGCAGCGTGTAGGCGTAATGCAGCGTGTACAGCGCATTTCCGCCCTCGTAAACGCCGGGCGGCTCCCCGTTCCGGTAATGCCTGGGCCAGGCCAGGGCCGCCCACCACTCGATCCGATCGAGCAGGCCGTCCGGCCTGCGGCGCCTCTCGAACCAGTCAAGCACGCTGCGTATGCCCGGTTTGAATTCTTCGAGGAAGACCCGGTCATCCTTCCACATCATGTAATCGTGCACCTGGTCGATCCAGACCAGGGAGTAGGACGGGATGATCAGGTGGAAGGGATTGGGATAACAGGCATAGGTCAGGCCTTCGGGGATGCGCGACTGGTCGAACTGGATCAATGAATTGCGGGTGAGACGGTCGTCGCCCGAAAGGACGAGAAGCGAAAGATTGTGCACGCGGGAGTCGCCCGTGTACTGCATCTGTTCGTATGCCGCGTCCGAAAGCAGCATGTCCTGGCTGCAGATGCTGACCGTGCGCCAGCCCGCATCCATCATCCAACGGATGGACGGATCGCCGGTCTCGAATTTCGCCTTCAATTCAACGGGGGCCCGGCATGCGACGTGATGATAGGAGGAAAGGGTCAGCGGATCCTCGGCCGTCTCGATATCGAGCTGGATGAAACGGAAGGCGCGCAGGTAAGTGGGCTTGAAAAGCCTGCCTGTGCCTCCGTCCGGGATGAACACATCCTTGATCCCCACCATCCGCTTGCCTTCGATGTCGCTGCGGTCCCCCTTGGGTGATTTGTTGTTCACGATCAGGTTCTCCGCATACATGGCCTGGATGCGTGCATTCCTGCCTCCGCTGACCGTCATCTCCGGGTATCCCAGCGTCTCGCTGGAATGGTCGATCAAAATGCAGACCTTGCTTTTCGCAGGGATGTTCAGGCTCCCCGTGCCCCGGATGAAATCCTCGCTTTTTTCCATGCCGGTCATTCTTCTGACGCATGCAAACGGCATCCGTGTTTCGTTCAGCAATCCTGTTCTCCTGGGGATCAGCAATTTCCCGCCGCTGTAGAGGATGCCGCCGGCATGCTGCGTCCCGCGCCCCCCCGCAACGTCGCACCATTTGGCCGGCAGCCAGGCGGAATCGTCATAACCGGGTTTTTCCCATGCCCACGGATAGAATTCCGCCCGGACGCTGTCGCTGGGATTGCCCACGTACAGGCCGAAATCGATCGTGCTGCGGTCCGTCATCCATTCGATCTGTTTCGGGCTGACGGCCCTGTTCTGCATGCATTTCCAGGATCCGCCGTAAGTGTTCACCGCTTCTTCCTGATCCGAATCCCCCTGCAGGATGAATGAGGTCATCTGGGAGAAAAAGGTGAAGGAACGCTTGGGCCCCCAGTTGATCACCTCCGCGGCCAGGGTGTTTTTCCCGGCAACGAGATACGGCGTCAGGTCCACGGTCTCGTAGAACCAGTGCGACAGGTCGCCCCTGGCAGGCCCGCGCAGCACGTACCGTCCGTTGGCGAACAGGCGGTAGTGATTGTCCGCAGACACGTGCACGATGAACCGGTCAGGCTTGTCCGCGAGGTCGAATGTTTTCCGGAAAAGAATCACGGCATGCGCCTGCGGCTGCACGTCCGGATGCATGATCCAGTGGGCGTTCCATTTCACATCCTGTGCCGGGCCGGCTGCCGCACCGCAAAGGCTGAGGATGATTCCTGCGTATCCTGCGATAAGACCGTACCGTCTGCGTATTCTGAAGGCATCGACGAGACTCGGTTTCATGACGATTTTCCCCTTCATGAATTGCCGGGTGGAGACTCCCGGTGGAAGAGAGAGCCTTATTATCACTTGATCTGAATCTGACAGCAGGCGCATTCCCAGCTGCTATTCATCGCATCCGGGAGGATGATCCGTTTTCGTCCGTTCACTTCAATCAATATTATTTACGGATTTCGAATGAAAAAGTCCTCCCGGAGGCGATTCGATTTCTCCCGTCAGCGACCGGCGGGGAGTCTCAATATGCCCCGGTTCCCGGCACAGCCGGTGGCAGCTTGAAAGGCGGCCGGTCATGAAAGGGTCATTCCAGGCAAGCCCCGCGCTCCTCCAGCAGCGCCTTTAAAACCGAGCGATGGCATCTGGACTCGTCCGCGCAGTAGCATCCCATGGAAAAGGAGGTTTGCCGCGACAGGGCGGCGAGGAGGTCGAGAAGCCGTGACGCGGGAGGACGGTTCATCTCGGACCTGTAGCGCCTGGTGAAACGCTTCCAATCCGCCTCATCCCTGGCGTGCAGCCCGGACTTGACGAGCTCTTCGGACGGGGCCAGCTCCGGCACCCAGACGTCATAGAAGTCGCGCGAGGCGTATTCGGTTTTCGGCACGCCGCGCGGAGGCCGCCTGACCGTGCCCAGACGCAGCCCCTCTCCCGGAATTCTCGGATCTCCGAGCCGGACGATCCGGATCGGCATGGACTTCCCCCTTTCCGCGCGAATGCCTTACACGGGCATGGCGCCTGCCGGACCATTGCGGTCCGTCATCTTCGTTCTTCCAATGCAGCAACAACGGATCTGTACTTTTCGTGTATCATTTTCCGGTCGAACTCCCAGAATTCCGCCAGCATAGACTGGTCTTCTTCCTCCGTGAAAGAGGTCCTGGATGACGGGAAGAACCGCTTGTCCTCTTTTTCGATATGTTTGGGATAAAATCCGGCAAGTGTCTTCAGATGGGCTGCGATTTCCGTCAGGGCGGCCTGGTCGCCGTTCCGGTAGCGCGTGTTGGTCTCAACCAGGGCCGCTGTTGTCCTACGGCCGAACACATGCTCTTCGACCAATTCATTCATGACCCGCCTGTCCTCTGCGGACAGCGGCTTCTTCCCCAACTCCCGGAACAGGATATCCTCCTCCTTGCCGTGATGCGTCCTGTCCGCGTAGATCCGGATGAAATCAACTGCGACATCGACGAACAACGGATCCACCCGATTCGTTTTTTCAATTCCGGAAAGAATGGGCTTGACGATTGCGAGCATCCGTTCGATCAGCCGATGCTCGATCATAAGCGGGCCGCGTGCCTGCATGACGTCATCCTCCCTTCTGCTAACCTGTAGTTCCGGATTCCGCAGCTTCAACCGTCCGCGCGCACGGCCCTCACCGCCATCCAGGGCGAACCCGGCAGCCGGATCTCCGCATTGCCGGAAAAAAGGCCGTCCACAGGCGTGATGGTCATGTTCCACGTGTCGATGACCTCGATCCTGAACTTCACATCCTCCGGCAGGCGGAGCCGGGCGGCCTTCTGCTGTGCATATCCATAATAATATAAATAATACTCCCCGTCCTTGATCAGGATCATCTCCTTGTTCCAGAGGTTGTGAAAGGGGACGACTCCTTCTGCGGGACGCTTCTCCATGATGATTCGCAGGAAACCGATGCGGTCCGGGCTTTGTCCGTGAAGAACCCCGCCCTTGGACCACCACAGCACGTTTTCCGGATGGAGGTACGTCTCCCCGTGCGTGCAGTATCCGCCGCGGCAGTACACCTGCCAGAACCGGCTCGTCATCTCCTCGGCATTCAGGTTTCCCCAGTCGTTCGGGATGTCTCCCTCGTACACGCATTCATCGATCAGGACCGGCTTCCGGAATGTATTCCTCCAGTCCTGGATGTGGAAGAAGTCCGTCGTCTGCACACTCAGATGGGTGATGTAGGGCTTCGAGTGATCGTACCATTTCATGCCGTTGTGCATGGAGCAGAGATGACGATAGGGATCTTCTTTCCCGAGGATGCGGAACAACCGGTCCCAGTCCTTGACGGTCTTGCTGCCCACCACATCCCATTCATTGGCCATGCTCCACCAGACGTTGCGGTACGCTGCGATGCGGGCGACCAGGTAGCGCAGGACTCTCTCGTTCACCTCCCGCGGCATGGCATCGAATCCCCATTTGCCCCAGTCATAGGGATGAAAGAGGATGACGTCCGCTTCTATGCCCAGGTCCGCGAGGCGGGCGACCTGGCCCTCGAAGTACCTGAAATAGACGGGATTGAACCGCGTGAAATCCCAGCCGGTTTCCTTGGATCCCTCGAAGGGATAGCAGAAAGGCTCGTTCTGAATGTAAACGTCGTACTGCTTGGGGAAGACGCACATCCGTATTTTGTTGAAAGGGGATTCGGCGAGCGTCTCGAGGGTCCGGTTCACCATCCCGTCGCCCTGCCACACCCAAGCGTAGCAGGTCGTGCCGACAGGATAAAAAGGCGTCCCGTCCGCATAGCCGAAATCGAAGGTGTTGCGAACCTGCACCGGGCCGTGGTTGTTCCTTTTTGCGGGCGTACACACGAAGCGCCCCGTTTTCCCGTTCAGGTCTTGAGCATTGCTTTTCGTCGTGAAGGTCCACTCGCCGGCCGCATCCGGCATGAACCGGATCTTGTATACGCCTTCGCCGTCGTAAAATCCTCTGACCACCGTCTTTTTGCCGTCATGCAAGAAATGAGCAGAAAGATCGACGGATGTAAAGGGATTTCCGGTTACGGAAGCGTTCGTGCTCCATTCAAAAACATCCCATTGCATGCATTCGGTTTGAGCGGCCGAATGGACGGCGATCAACCAGAATCCGAGCAGGCACACATTTCTTTTCATCTCATCCCCCTATTGGATCAACTGAATCTTGGCTGTCTTCCGGTTCCCGTTGAAACGAAAGACGCAAAGATAAACGCCTGAAGGCACGGCATTCCCTCCGTCGTCTCTCCCGTCCCATCTGATGGAATGAAAACCCGCAGGCATCAGATCCCAGAGGAGATTCCGCCTCAAACGGCCCGCCACATCAAAGACTGCGGCCTCAAAAAATCCGGATGCACGAAGTGAGAAGGCCAGGGTTGCGGCCTGATTGAAGGGATTCGGATAACCCGGATGAATGTGAAAATCCGAAAGCAGCGGAATATCCGGCTCAACATGGGAATCGGAGGAAGAGACGAGGCCGTTCAGATATTTCTCCAGCATGGTGTATCCTTCTTCATCCAGAAGATTCCTGTCCGCATCATCCGCCGGATTGAGACCCTGCGCCTGCTCCCATTCATCCGGCATGCCGTCGTGATCGGAATCCGCCGGCGCCGGCAGGCCGATAAGTTCCGGCCATCCTCCCACATCCGTCTGGGAATCGATGATCCCCCGGACAATGCTGGTATCCGAAAAACCCTGGATGTTTTCGTATCCCTTTCCTTCAAAGGCCGCTGTGCCGTTCCGCACCTCCAGAATGACGCGTGCATCGACCGTATCCCGCGAAGGGAAATTGGCGCCCGCGTTCTCAAGAACCCGTCCATAGGCTTCTTCAGCGCTCTCTTCTGAAATCGGGACGCAGGGAAAGGGTGTGTAGGCCCTGGAAACCGCCTCTGCAGCATAGTTACCCTGCACACCGCCTTTCCAGTTGTTCTCCGTCACGCCCGGCGATCCTTCCATGACGTTGTCTTCGATATACCATTTCCCGTTCGCATCCGAGATCTGGACGATGCGGCTCCGAACACCGCTTTTCGATGCAGGGCCGGGCTTGAAATAATTGGCCACCATGTTGATCCTGCCGGACTCGCCGCCGTATGCGCTGTTGAACCCCCAGTTGTAGATGACGTTGTTCCTGAAGTCCACATTCTCGCAGGCAGCCGTTTCACCCCCGGAGAAACGGGGGGTCCTGCTCGAATGATGGGCGATGAGGTTGTGATGGAAACTCGCGTCGCGTCCTCCCCATATCCCGCCGTAACCATGCGCGCCCTTGGGATGGTTGGACAGGTAAAGACTCTCGGAAAGGATGCACCATTGAACGGTCGTGCTGTCGTTTCCGTAGAAGGACATGGCCTCGTCCACACTCCAGCTTGCGGAACAATGGTCGATGATGAAATGTTTGTTTTCCCTTCCCCAGATGGCGTCCGTATCGACGCCGGTTTCATCCCCCAGCCGGAACCTCAGGTACCGGAGTATCACATGATCCGCCCGGATCACCACCTGACGGTCCCGGATGCAGATGCCGCCGCCGGGCGCGGTCTGGCCTGCGACGGTGATCGAATCATTCCGGATATTCAAATCGGAGAGAAGCTTGATGGTCCCGGAAACCCGGAAGACGACCGTCCTCGGCCCGCCGGCCTCAACAGCGGCCCTCAGGCTTCCCGGCCCGCTGTCCTCCAAATGGGTCACCTCGTAAACGGCTCCGCCCCTCCCGCCTTGCGTATAGCGGCCAGCCCCCTCGGCCCCCGGGAATGCCGGCGTCTGAGCCTGCAGCAGGTGGACGCAGGCAAAAAGCCCTATCGCCAAAAACAGCAGGCAGGAATTTTTCAAATCCTGTGTTTCCATGACCCCAATCTCCTGAAACGCGACTGCCTCGCCCGGATGAAGAAGCAGCGCCCCCAAAAATTTCCTTCTCCTTCATCCCCCCTCCGGGCTCCGGATGATGCGCACGCAGGCGGTGAGGACATCCGGAAACTCAACAAAACGGCCTGGGAGATACCCTGCATTACAGTTTCTTCAGTTCCAGCAGGATCACGTCGTTTTCCGACAAGGGGAATTGGCGCGCGAATGTCCCGTCCGGATTCACACGGACAACGGCCCGGAGCTCCGGGTTCCCGGCGCTGATGCTTCTCAATGTTTCCATCTGCTGCCTGCCGAGATGGGCTGGAGATCCCATGTCCAGGTATGCGGTGTAGACATCGTTGCTGCGGTAGCCGGTGCGGGTGACCTCGAGTCCGTAATGGCCCGGAGCAAGGCCCTGCATCCGGACCAGGCATGGCCTTGCAGCACGGGCCGGCAGTTCGCGCCTGTAGAACAACTGATTGTTCAGTGAATCAGGATTGGGCGTGACCGTGAAATCCCAGAAAAGGACCTGAACATTTCCGCAATCGTCGGTGCAGGCCCAGGATTCGGCGTCGCTGTTCTCGAGTTCCACGGGACCCAGCCGGTTCATGAACCGGTATGCGTGATACGCCGGCTTCTTCAATCCCTGCATGTTCATCAACCCGAAACCGCCGTGGAAAGGGGCAATCCGCGGCCCCGCTTCCTCGAAGATGTCGGTGAACACCCAGTAGGACATGGATGTCACAAAATTCTCTGCGCCCTTGACCTTGTCGAGGATATAGGCCGCCTCCTGGTAGGTGTCGTGGATGAAGTCCGTGGGCGTGTAGGAGGCGCTCCATTCCGTGTAATGCAGCTCCAGGCCCGGCAGGGCCGATGCCTTGATGATTTCGGCGGAACGGACCATGTTCCCCTTGACCGCGTTCTCGTCGGGATTCAGGACCGTCCCCCGGCTTCCCGTATCGTCCAGATACCCTTCGAGCACACCGTAGTCGTGCGTGGAAATGAAGTCGATGGGCACGTTGTTCCGCGTGCAGGAGTCGATCGTTTCCTGTATCCAGCCGTTGCCCGCAGTGGCCGGACCGCACACCTTGTATTCGGGGCACACGGACCGGACCGCTTCGGCCGACACGCGGTAAAGCTCGAAATATTCTTCCATGGAACCAGCCCAGAAGAACGGCAGATTCGGCTCGTTCCAGACCTCGAAATACCAGCGCTTGACTTCCTCCCTGCCGTACCGGTCCGTGGCGTGCTGCACGAGGGCCTTGACCAATGCGCCCCATTGCTCATACGATCTTGGCGGCTTGATCACGCCCTTCCACCAGAAAATGGTGTTCAGGCCCGGATGGTCCCAGTCTGCGAGCAGCGAGGGCATGAACGACAGCTCCACGAACGGCCGTATCCCGATCGAGAGCAGGAAGTCGAAGAGGATGTCGATATACTGGAAATTGAATACGGGATTCCCCTTTCCGCCGTCCAGGACCACGCCCATGTCGTCGTGCAGCAGGCCGTGGAAACGGATGTACTCGAAATCGATCTCCCTCTTCGTCTCGACGAGCTGGGCCTGCCAGTCCGCCCTCAGCCCCTCGTTTGCCCTGCCTGCGCCGATGCAT
>Ga0233423_10000345_pt1 | contig 25434 bp, 21 predicted proteins | sample Watercolumn_Mata_FD_180713 | JGI IMG/M metagenome (GOLD analysis project Ga0233423, IMG submission 180713) | Freshwater microbial communities from Lake Matano, South Sulawesi, Indonesia - Watercolumn_Matano_2014_112_MG | ecosystem: Environmental > Aquatic > Freshwater > Lake | place: Indonesia...
AATGCCAATGCTTCCTCAGGAGCCTGGAACCTTTTATACAACACCACGTATGCCTCATCGGGTTCCTGGAACTGGGCTTACAACACAGTGAATGCCTCCTCCTCAGGCTGGAACCAGGCAGCTTACAAGGTTAATGCTTCAAGCACCAACTGGGACTATACATATGGCGTTGCATATTCTTCATCCAGCAACTGGAACGTGCTCTACAACAAGACATATTCCTCATCTACTGCCTGGGACCAGACAGCATATGTTGTCAATGCTTCCTCAACCAAATGGGACAAGGCATATGGCTGGGGCAACTGGAACAGCAATGTTGCCTGGGTGGTAAACGGCACTTCCATATATGCCTCAAGCACATATACCGGCGTTGGTATAGGTACTACTACTCCCAGCAACCTTCTGACTGTTTACGGTACTTCCACTGTCATGAATGCCTTCTTTGGGGTGGGCACCACAACTCCCGGGGCTCTGATCTCTGCCAGGGGTTATGAGAGCAGTCCTTTGCTTGCCCTCAACGCCTCGACTTCAGCTTCTGTCTTATATATAAACTCAGCAGGAAGGATTGGCATAGGAACATCCAGCCCTAGATATGTGTTAGATGTCTACAATACCGACAGTTCCACCAATACTGTTGCCCGACTGGGACGTTTTAATACAGACACAGTGTTGATCGGAGGAGGCGCAGGCAAGATAACTGCCGGAACCTTTGATCCTCTTTTTGACATTGGAGGAAACAAATATGCCACCTATCTGAGCGGCATGAGCGGAGTAAAAGAAGAAACCACAGGAGTTGTTTATCTCAACGAGGCCGTCTGCAGGGTGGAAGGCAAGAACGGCTGCCTGAAATACATATATAAGCATGCTATTGACTTTGACCTGGTTGCCGAAGCTTCTGATGACTGGCTTTTCTATGAAGTTACTGATTTTGGTGAAAACTGGAGCAATCTGGCCGTGCTTGTCTCCCCCGAAGGCCAAGGCCAGGCTTGGTATGAAAAAGATCCCGCCAACAACCAGATCATCTTTTACGGAAGCCTTCCGGCCAGCATTTCCTACAGGCTGACTTCACCCAGGTTTGACTGGAAGAAATGGTCCAATATATCTGAGAGCGGGGATGCGGTGGGGCTGAAGCCCGAGGAAACAGTCAATGACAGGTATTCCAGTTCAACAATAATAGTCGTCAATCCTGCAACTTCGAGCGCCGAGCAATCCCAGGGCGTTGTTGATGATTTTCTGGAAAGGCTGAATGTATTCGTGAGCGCTGTTGAGGACGAGGCCTCCGGTCTTTCCAAGATGGTGGTGGACGGAATTCTTGAGGTCAGGAACGATGTGATTACCCAGGGATTCTTTAAGACCATTCTCAGCGTAGCCAAGACAACGCTTGAGGAAAGAGTTGCTTTTATAGGAAATCTTCCCTGGGCCAGCGAATCCCAGTTAGAATCTTCATCAGAAGATGCGGAAAACGCCTCGTTCGTGACCTATAACATTGTTTCTTCCAGAAAAGAGATAATGGTCAGCGGTTCTGCCCAGCTTCTCATGGATGAACAGGGGCTGGAAGCCAGGATTAATTTCCATCCTTCCTTCAGCTCATTCATTGCTGACCCGGCCTCAATCAAGGTGGTGCTTACTCCGACTTCATACGTTAACGGTTCCTTGTATGTTTCGGAAAAGAGCATTTACGGATTCACTGTCAGGCAGGCCAATGGCCAGGACGTAGGAACCGGATTTGACTGGCTGGTGGTTGCTAAACTGACTGATCCTTCAAGGGCTCAGCAGGCTCTGGACCAAACCCAGACAATTGTCGTGCAGCAGATGCCGACAGGGGCTGATTCAGGTTCTACTGTCCAGGAATCTTCTCCTGGAATCAGCACGGAAAGCATCGGCACTGAAACAGGAACAACAACTGAAAGCATTGCCGCTGAAACAGAAGCAAGCACAACCGAAAGCTCAGCCAGCTCCTCAGCTGTTTTAATACAGGAAAACAGCAGTCCCCAGGAATCCAGTACAACGGAACAGACTCTTAGCGAGCCTGAAAAACAGCCTGTTTCCAGCGCTTCTTTATCAGAAACAGCCGAATAAATACCTGATTCTGGTCAGCAGGCGCAGCCCTGGCCGATTGACTTGTTTTCTTGGTTTTGTTTGGGTAAAATAATATAATTTACCAGTTTAAAATATAAATAGATGCGCTATAAAGCTTTCACTTTAATAGAAATCCTGGTAGTGGTTTCCATCATCAGTTTGCTTTCAGTTACCGCTTCATATTCCGTGCCCAGGATTCTGGCCCAGGCCAGGGACACCAAGATTACCAAGAACTTCCAAGACCTGACCGTACTGGCGGAAAGAATCAACACTGACTATGAAAACTACAATAAATTCTGCGTAGGCACCACTACCTGCAGCCAGGATACGCAGCTGCTTTCAGACAATATTGCCAAGAGCAAGGGCACCCTGGTTATCCAGAGGCCCCAGGAAAACAGCCAGTCATACTGCGCATTTTCGCCCATGAATACTCTGACTGAACTGGGGCAGGTTCAGTATTACTGCATTGACAATGCGGGCACAAAGATAAAGACCACCATTAATCCCGGGCTCAATGACTGTACCAATGCTTCTTTCAAGTGTCCTACTGAAGTTCTGGCAGCTGAAGAGCAGAAGATAGAACTGCCTTTGCTGGCTGACACAGCGGATATCCTGAGCGTTTCCACAAAAAAGAACCCTAATTTTAAAAAGGTTACCATTGACCCTTTGGATGTAAAAGTGGGAGACATCCAGAATATGACAGTGAATATAGAAGACCCTGACGGCGTGCTCTGGATCAGGGCTGACATTGAACATGACCACGGCTTTGACACGGTAATGCTTACTCTGGCTGACGGGAGCCTGGAATCAGGCACCTGGTTCGGAAAATGGCTGGTATATGACACTCATACCGCAACCTACCACACTAAATTTACCGCAGAGAGCAAAAGCGGAAAACAGAACACAGTGACTTTAAGCTGGACAGACCCTTGTTCTTTTCCTTTATCAGGAAACACCACTTTGTCAGAGTTGGCAGGAGAAGAATCTGGCTGTTCTATTTTAACCACTAACACGGACGGTGGAGTTAACGGAGTGGAGCAGGGAGACCTGACTATTGACGGAGGCAAAACCCTGACCATAGGGTCAGGAGCCACTCTGGTATTCAATCCAGGGAAGTCAATCAAGATGACCAGCGGGTCCATTGCCATCAGCAAGAGCGGGACAGGAGGTCAGATCAGGAAGTCATACATCTGGATGGCTGATGCTGATGCTGACGGGTATCCTGCAACCACTACCCAGTATGTCGGAGACAGCGCGCCTGCAAGCGGTGTCAGGAGAAGGTATCAAATTACAGCTTCTTCCATTGATTTCAATGATTATGCTTCTAACAGCTATCCTGGAACCAGCTGCAGCCCTGTTATTCCCAGCTGCGGCTCAGGCGGAGGTCTGACCTGTACCAGAAAATATGACGGTAGATACACTATTGATAAATTTACAGGAACAGGGACATATTCCTGGATTGCGCCTCCGGGCGTTACAGCCGTGGAATACCTGGTTGTGGCCGGGGGAGGCGGAGGAGGATGCTCTAATTCCGGCGGAGGCGGAGGCGGAGGCGGTTTTGTTACCAACACAGGACTGGCTGTCACTCCGGGATCAACATATACAGTTACGGTTGGTGCCGGAGGCTATGGATCAATTACGGGTGGAGATGCCGGAGGAAACGGAGAAAACTCGGTATTTGGCTCAGTTACTGCTACCGGGGGAGGAGGTGGAGGCGCTTACAACAGTGCCGGGCAAAACGGAGGTTCAGGCGGAGGCGGAGGAACGTCAAAAAGATCAGCATCTCCTTCAGGACAGGGATATGACGGAGGCAATTGTAACGGCGGTACAAGTAACAATGATGGAGGGGGAGGAGGAGGCGGCGCAGGAGGAGCAGGCAGCAATGGCAGTCTCAGTGTTGGCGGCAGTGGCGGTACTGGTCTTGCTTCTTCTATTACAGGCACATCTACTTATTATGCTGGCGGCGGAGGAGGAGGAAGATATAATGGCAGTCCTGGTTCCGGCGGCACAGGTGGAGGAGGAGCTGGAGGAACAGGAGATCCTGGGTACGGGACAGCTGGCACAAACGGCTTGGGTGGCGGAGGCGGCGGTGGTTTTAGTTCACATGCTGGCCGGGGCGGCTCAGGCATAGTGGTCATTAAATATCTTAATCCCACAGGTGTTTCTCCCTGCGGTACCGGCATAGGAGGCGTTGTTTGTACCAGGACTTATGACGGCGTCTATACCGTTGATAAGTTTACAGGAACAGGTACATATTCCTGGGTTGCGCCAGGTGGTGTTTCTTCAGTGCAGTATCTGGTCGTAGGGGGCGGCGGTGCTGGCGGAACATCTGTATCGGTAATGGTTGGAACCGGAGGCGGAGGCGCAGGAGGATTCAGAACCGGAAGCGGATTTTCCGTAACCACAGGATCTTCTTACGATATTGCTGTGGGCGCGGGAGGGCTTGTTTCTTCCGGGAGTACTTACGGAGGCAATGGCAGAGATTCAATCTTTTCAACAATTACTGCAGCCGGTGGAGGAGGCGGTCAGTACAGCGGCGTTGGGAAAGACGGCGGTTCAGGTGGCGGGGGAGGCAATACTTATGGCGGCGGTGCTGGCAATACGCCGTCAACCTCTCCTTCACAGGGCAATAATGGCGGCGCTTCATATGTTAGTGGTTCCGGATACTCAGGAGGCGGAGGAGGCGGTGCAGGAGCTGCTGGAGAAACCGGTTCAGATGATATGCACGGTGGAAATGGCGGAAACGGAACCACAAGCTCCATAACTGGGTCATCTGTTACTTATGCAGGAGGCGGCGGCGGCGCGGAGAAGACTGGAGGAACTTCAGCCGGTTCAGGAGGAACTGGCGGAGGAGGAAATGGTGGTCTTGGGGCTGCTGGCACAGCTGGTACTACTGGTCTGGGTGGAGGAGGAGGCGGAGGCAATTCAGGAGCTTCTTCTGGCGGTGCCGGCGGTTCAGGCGTTGTTATCCTGAGATATTTAACCACTGGCCCCACGGCAGTTACCGGTATTTGCGGCGTAAACAATTCTGGCGGAACCTGCGGTCCGACAACAGCAGGGTTTTTCGGAGCCAACTGCCTGGTTTGCGACGGCACCCATGTCACCAGCACTGGTTCAAACACATTAAGCGGTCTGGCCTGTGCCACCAGTACCAGCGGTTCCTACACCATTCAGAAGTTCACTGCGGTCAGCGTGCCCACAGGAGGCACTGTTACCTGGAATACTCCTCCCGGAGTTTCTTCAGTGCAGTATCTGGTTGTGGGAGGCGGCGGAGGAGGAGGAAGCTTTTTGGCCGGAGGAGGCGGTGCGGGAGGAGTTGCTTTCGGAACCAATTTCTCGGTTTCAGGAGCTTTAACTCTTACGGTTGGTGCAGGAGGCTCCGGCGGTTCCAGCACAGCTGACCCCGGGACCATGGGAACCAATGGAGGCAATTCAGTCTTTTCAACCCTCACTGCTTATGGCGGAGGAGGCGGAGGAAAATCTAATGCCGGCGGCAATCCCGGCGGTTCCGGAGGCGGCGCAGGTGGAAATTCAGTCCGTCCGGAAGGATATTATATGTATGGCGGAGACGGAAGAGCTGGCCAGGGCAATAACGGAGGAAACGCTCCTTATGCCAGCCAGGGCTGGCTGCAGGGTGGAGGAGGAGGCGCAGCTACAGTCGGAGGCAACGGAAACAGGACTACCCATACCAGCGGCGCTGGTGGCGACGGTGTCACTAATACTATATCAGGCTCAAGCATAACTTATGCCTGCGGAGGCGGAGGAGGCGGAGGAACCGGTTCCCCGGTAGCCAATCCCGGAGCCGGAGGCTCTTCTTCTGTCAATGGAGGCTACGGAGGATATTACCAAAGTACCGCAGCTACTTACGGATATGACCACACTGGCAGCGGAGGAGGAGGCGGTGCTTATTATCAGGCTGGGGCAAGGGGAGGAACAGGCATTATCATTCTCAAATTCCTGACTCCCTAGCAACTATTCTTAATCTCAAAAATAATGTATATTGAAGCCATTGCTCCGGTAAGCATTTATTTTGAATGAAAATGAAAAAATACATATGTCCTGCAATAGCCCTGCTCATAATTCTGTTTTTTGTTTGGAATATCTGTATTCCCAGGAATTCCAAAGATTTTAATGAGATTATCTTTAAAATTGAGAAGGGTCAGGATTCAAGGGACATAGGGATGGGTTTGCAAAAACAGGGCCTGATACGCTGGTCTCCTGTTTTCAGGATATATGTGATTACCATTGGAATATCAGGCAAGCTCCAGGCAGGTTCTTACAGTCTTTCTCCCCATATTAATATGGTGAAAATAGCCCGAAAGTTCAGCCAGGGAGAAGTTATTAATCTGGCTCTGGTGGTGCCGGAAGGCTATGATATCAAAGAGATTGAAAAAAGCCTGGTTTCTCTGGGCCTGAATCGTTCTTTGTCTTCCTTAAAAACAGGGGATTTTAAGGAAAAATTCAGCTTTTTGGAGGGAATTAACAACTATTCTCTGGAAGGATTCCTTTTTCCCGATACCTACCATTTTTCTTATCAGGATGAAGCTCCGGATATTGCGGAAATGATGCTCTCCAATTTTAATCAGAAAGTGAGTCCTGTTTTAAGGGCTGATATTAAAAAACAGGGCAAGAGTCTGTTTGATATAATCAGAATGGCCTCTCTGATTGAAAAGGAAGTCAAAACCTTAGAAGAAAAAAAGATTGTTTCGGGAATTCTCTGGAAGCGCTTGAGGAGCAAGATGCCTTTGCAGGTTGATGCCACAATCACTTATCTGACCGGGGATAATTCCTTTGTTTCTAATGACGACACCAAGATAGATTCCCCCTATAATACCTACAAATACCTGGGCCTGCCCTATGGCCCCATCTGCAATCCCGGGCTTGAAAGTATTGAGGCGGCAGTGTATCCTGATAGCAGTGCCTATTGGTATTATCTTTCCACTCCTGAAGGAAAAACCATCTTCAGCAGGACCTTGGATGAACACAATGCGGCCAAATACAAATATCTGAAAAACAATGGACAATAAAAAAACTTTCCTTTATCTTTTTATCTTCCTGATTCTTATTCTGGTTGGCCTGGCTGTTTACCAGACAGCTTTGAATTACCAGGCTCTGCTTAAGAATAAAAACCAGAATCAGGAGAATCCTGCTACCAGCACCGAGCAGGGAACCGGGAGCGAGATAGAAACCGCTACCGGAGTCAAACTGGTTCCGGCTCTGCAGGGAAAAACCGTCTTGATAGTCATTGCCTTCAAGGGCTTTGAGGACCAGGAATACCTGAAAGTCAGGCAGCTTATGCAGATGGCCGGCGGCAAGATTAGGATCGCCAGCAACAGCCTGGGTACGGCTGTTGGTTCAGGGGGCCATGCCGTTGAAGTTGACCTGCTCTTAAGGGATTCCATTGCTTCTGATTTTGACGCCATAATTTATATTGGAGGTTCCGGGGCATTGGAAAATCTGGACAACCTTGATTCTTACAAGCTGCTTCAGGACGGCAGTAATGTGGGCTCTGTTTTGGCCGGCATTTCCATTTCTCCCGTGATACTGGGCAATGCAGGCGTGCTTAAGGGAGCCTCGGCCACTGTCTGGAGGAGTGCTCAAGACATTTCAGGACCTAAGTCAATTGAGGCTGACGGAGCCATTTACAGGGAGGAGGAAGTGGTTAATTCCAGGGACAGGATCATTACGGCCAAGGACAGTGCTGCTGCTGAGAATTTCGGCATGACCATCATAGACATCTTGACAAGGGATTAGATATCTAATATACTGGCTACATAATCAAATATCGTTTGCCGCAGACAAGGGGCATTTAAGTCCCCTCGAGGTAAAAGCTCGCCCTTTTAAAAAGGGGCTGGTCTGCGGTTAAGCGCAGATTTTTTCATATATGGCAGTGTCTAAAGCAAAAAAACAGGAATCCCTCTCTGACTTGAGGGACAAGATAGCCAGGCAGAAGGCCATTGTTCTGGTTGGAATCACTGGTTTAAAGGTAAAAGACGCTTCAGATCTTAAGAAAAGACTCAAGGCGGTTGAGGCCAATTTTAAGGTTTTTAAAAAGACCCTGGCGGAGATAGCTTTCAAGGAGAACAAAATGGATTTTGACAAGAAGAAATTCAAAGAAGAACTGGCCCTGGTATTCGGATTCAAGGACCAGGTGGCTCCGGCCAAGATTTTGCATCAGTTTTCCAAGACCAACGAGAAGGTAAAGATTCTGGGCGGTTTCCTGGAAAATAAATTCATGGGCAGGGAGGAAATGCTGGCTTTTGCCCAGCTGCCGGGCAGGGAAGAGCTTCTGGCAAAACTTGTGGGAAGCTTGAACGCTCCGGCTTCAGGTTTGGTAAATGTTTTAAAAGGAAACATCAAAGGTCTGGTATATATATTAAGCTCAATAAAAAAATAACCATATGGCAGATGAAATAATCGAAGTTCCCGAAAAGTTCAAAAAGCTGGTGGATGAGATTGAGAAGATGAGCGTTGTGGATTTAGCCGAACTGGTCAAGGTTCTGGAGAAGAAGTTCGGAGTATCCGCAGCTGCTCCGGTCATGGCCGCAGCTGCTCCGGCAGCCGCAGCGGAAGCCGGAGAGGAGAAGAGCTCCTTCAACATCCAGCTGACTGCAGTGGGTGACAAGAAGATAGAAGTCATCAAGGTGGTCAGAGACCTCACCGGCAAAGGGCTCAAGGAAGCCAAGGACTTGGTTGATGCCGCAGCCAGCGCTCCCCAGATGATAAAGGAGAACGCCAAAAAGGAGGAGGCCGAGGAAATCAAGAAGAAGTTCGAGGCCGCAGGAGCAAAAGTGGAACTGAAATAAACTTAAAAACCGCCTTTGGGCGGTTTTTGGTTAGATGCTTACCTGGTATACTTTCAGTCCGTTCAAAAGCCAGATTCTTTTTCCGTCCTTAGATACGGCTAAATCCAGCAGATTGTCGAATTTCTGGCTTTGGATTTGTTTGATTATTTGGCCTGTTTTACCGACTATTAGAATTCTCTTGTTGATGGGTTCTAATATATATATGTAGGAGTGCTGGGAAGAAGTGAATATCTGGGAAAATTCTTTGGGTTCAGGGAAGACGTTTATCTTTAAGCCGGACTGGTGTTTGCCTGAATAGTATTTTTCTATGCTGTTATCCTTGCTTAAAAGCCAGACTGAGCCATCCACTGCAATTGATTTGAAGTTTTTTACATTGGGCTCGTCCAGCCAGATCTGGGGATAATCCCAGCTGGAGCTTGTCAGGGAAGGATATTTCACTATTTTTGCGTTCTGGCTGTCCAAGAAATAGAAATTGGCCAAATAGTTTGCCAGGTCCCTTATCTGGAATTCAGGGTAGGGGAGTTCTAAAGAGGAAAGCTCCTGGATTTGGTCGTTTTCCAGGCTTAATACCTGGCTCGGGCTTGAGAAGAAAAGAATGGAGTTCTGGAGCGGGGCAGCGTAGCTTATTTTTTTGTTTATGCTTAGCAGCTGGCCTTGGTTTTGGGAGTCAATCTTAAAGATGTTTTCCGAATAAGGGCTAAAAAAGTAAAGGCTGTTTAAGAGGGTGATTTTCTGGGGCACGTATTCCCTGGCCTTGAATTCAAAAATCAGTTCAGGATTTTCAATTACAGTCAGGCCGCTCAGCTCGTAAAGGTTCTTTTCTATGTTTTTTTCCAATTCGGAGAATTTGTCTTCCAGCTCCCTGGGGAAGGAGGAAGAGATTTCTAAAACAGGGGAGATGTTCTGCCAGGCCTCCTGATAGAGTTCAAAGGCTTTTTTCCTGGCCTGGCTGTTTTTTGAGCTTATAGCCAGGTATGACTGGGCCTGGTCAGTTTTCTTGGCTATCTCTCCCAGCTGTATTCTGTAATTGTTGAGCTTTATCTCTTCCTGTTTCTGGAAAATGAAGAATCCGATTAAAAGCAGGATTATCAAAGCCAGGACGGACCAGCCGGTCTGGCTGAGCTTGGGAATCTTGAAGCTTATCTTTGGTTTCTTGAAGCTTAATTTGGGCTTGTAGGAATGGGTTTTGGGAAGCGCTATCTTTATCGAGGGAATCTTTAATCCCGGCAGCTTGGCCAAGGGTTTTTTCATTTTCAGGTTCAATTTGGGCAGGCTGAGTTTCTTGAAATTCAGAGCAAACATCTTTTTAAATGAAAAAGAGCCCAGGGTTCTTGTTTGAACCAGGGTTTCCCTTTCTTTAGCTGCCGTTTCCTTGCTTAAAAGCATCAGCAGGCAGACGCCGGAGATTTTGGAGAGGTCCTCCTTTTTGGAATTAAAAATCTCTTTTATGGCCCTTTCCTCGCTTTTCAGCTGTTTGGTCTGGCTCTGGACTGATTTGGCGATATTCAGAAGAAAACCCTGCTTCAGGAAAAATCCGGCTGCTTCCTTGGTTAAAACCATGACAATGTCTCCTTCAGCCAGTTTTCCGGAAACTATGTTGCCGAATATCTTTAAGGGATAGGGCTCTATTTCCTCGTATTTCAGTTTCTGGTCAATGTCTATTATCTGGCCTTTCCTTAACATATATATCTTCATTTCTCCCACCCTGGTGAAATTGAAGTCAAAGTTCTTGAAGGTGGTGACTGCAAAGTTCAGATTGCCCAGCCAGCTGACATCACCTTCCTTGGCTGTTTTTTCCAAATGTTGGTTGGCTTTCTTTAAGGTATCCCTGAGCGCCCTTTCCTGTTTTAAAGAGGAGTTCTTGTAATACTGTTCCTTGATTGTTTTGGAAAGATTTGAAAGGAATTTCTGATTCTGAGGCAGGGCATTGTCCAGGAATCCGGCCAGACACAAACTGCCCAGTCTTTTCTCGTAAATGTTTTCCGGGTCGTGGCAGAGACTTTCAAAGATTGTCTCCTGGCTGGCCTTGGGATTGAAATGGAATTCAAAAATTTTCATGCTTACTCCATTTTACTTTTTTTCTTTTACATTGTAAAATCTTTCCAATGGGCGTATAGCTCAGCGGTTAGAGCGCTGCACTCACATTGCAGAGGCCTCTGGTTCAAATCCAGATACGCCCACTTTCTATAGTTTTTGACAAATTAATAATTTAAGGTATCATAAAAGATACCGAGGTTATTATGACCGCAGAAGAAGCACGCAAAAAGGGGGAGGGGATATCACCGGCAGAACTGGCAGAGGCTATTCGCGATATCGCCTCGATTCCCCCAGAAGTTCTGGAGGAAAGGAACTATCCGAAGACCTGATCAAGGGCTCAATCCTAAGATCTTGTAAGGGGCAAATGCCCCCTTTTTATTTTGTCTTTTTCTTTCCTTTTTGCTAAAATATACCAATAATAAACATACATATATATGTTTCAATTTGAATTCATTTCAGTGGTATTGTTGACCATTTTCGCGGTCTGGTACGTGATAAATTACGTCCTGCCTCATTTCTTGAGGTAGGCTTCTTTTTAAGATATAATTAATCAACAAATATATGCTGGAAAAACACAGCCTTATCCGCACAATCTATCTCTATCTTTTTACCATAGTAGGGTTAGCTTTAGTGGTCAGCGGTTCGGTTAAGTTTCTAGACATGGGCTTAAAAGCCTTTGTCTTTACCAAAGCCGAGGACCCGGAAAGGATGAACCAGCAGTACTATTACGGGTATTCCAGCTCCATTCCCTTGGAAAAGCTGAGCGCCTACGTTGAAACCGGAACCGAGCTTACCGACCAGGAAAAGGCAACTCTTAAAAGCTATCTGGCCGGCTACAAGCAGTGGCAGGAAGCGCAGAGCAAGGTGGATTACGTTGCTTCCACCAGGCAGAGGGAAGCTTCCAATAATCTGGCCATGATTTTGGTGGGCCTGCCTCTGTATCTCTATCACTGGCGGATTATCCGCAAAGAAACAAAAGAGAAAAATAATTAATAAAAAAACATATGGAAGAAACACAAAACGCTTTCTGTGGGAAGGGGCACCACGACAAAGTTTTCAAGCCCTTGTTCGGTTTAATCACGCTTCTGCTGCTGGTTTCGGTGGTTTTCGTGGGAGCCAGCGCCGTGCTTAAAATCAAGGAATGGAGGTACGTGGGCTTGGATGTTAATGCCAGGCAGACTATCAGCGTTTCAGAGACCGGAGAGGTGTATGCCAAGCCTGATCTGGCCATCACCACTTTTTCAGTGCTGACAGAGGCCTTAACCGTGGCCGAGGCAATGGAAAGCAATACCCAGAAGATGAACGCGGTGATAGAAGCTGTTAAGGCCGAAGGGGTGGAGGACAAGGACCTTAAGACAACTAATTTCTCCATCAATCCCAGGTATGAGTATTACGGGGTCAGCAGCTATTATCCTTCCGGCAACAGGGTGCTGGCTGGCTATGAGGTAAGCCAGTCTTTGCAGGTTAAAATCAGGGATCTGGCAAAAGTCGGCAAGATAGTTCAAATAGCCACTGAAAAAGGCAGCAATCAGTCAGGGGATCTTCAGTTCACAATTGAAGAGCAGGATGCCCTAAAGCAGCAGGCCAGGGAAGAGGCCATTGCCAAAGCCAAGACCAAGGCTCAGAATCTGGCCCAATCCTTGGGCGTGAAGCTGGTCAGGATAACTAATTTCAGCGAATCCGGGGAAATGCCCTATTACTACGGCCTGGAGAAGTCTTCTGCTGTCGGGTTTGGAGGCGGAGCAGCTGTGCCCCAGATAGAAACAGGCCAGAACAGAATCCAGGTTACTGTCTATCTCACTTACGAGATTTATTAGCCATGCTTCTGGCGGGCAGCGAGGAAAAGATTTTTTGGACCAGCCATTCCCGGGCCAAGATGAGGCAGTACGGATTTTCCGAGAAAAGAGTGCTTAACATTTACAGGAAACCGGAAAGAAAGGAATCGGGCATAGCTCCCAAAACCATTGCTTCCATGCAGGTGACCGGGACCTCAAAGAATCCCAGGGAGGTCTGGGTGATGTACGCGGTTTCCAAAGGTTCTTCCAGGGGCAAAAAGCTCAAGGTGATAAGGATAATTTCTGCCTGGAAGTATCCTGGCAGGACGCCCCTGGGTCAGAGGCCCATGATACCTGACGATGTTTTAGAAGAATTAAAATCATTCAAAAAACATGAATACTTTTCCTAAATTAATGGGCTGGCTGGTATTCTTTTTGGGCTTATCCATAATCTGCTACACTCTTTTTGCCTCCTACAATATCTTTACCGGAAAAGCAGAGGTGCCTGCTTTTTTCGAAACTCCCAAAGCCATGGGCACCGGTTCAGCAGCTTCAAGCAACCAGCAAATGGCTTTAGTGCAGCAGGCTCTTTCAGAACAGCTCAAAGGCTTGTTTCCGGCTGATTTTTCCACCAGAGTCATGAATCTGGCGGTCTGGTCAATGCTGGCTTTTATCCTGATATCAGGGGGTTCAAAGATCGCTGCATTGGGAATCAAGCTTTTAAAAGAAGAGAAGAATGAAAAGGTTTAATCAGAATATTTTTGTTCAGTGGCTTTCCTGGAGGTTTCATGACATGCCTAGGGAAATATTCTTTGCCTGGAGGAATTTCCTTTCGTTCAACCTGGAGCATTTTTCCATTCCTTTTTTGCTTAAAACATTTTTTCATCCCTGGCACAGGTACAAGGCGGTCAGCCGCAAAGGGGGCCTTGACGTCGGCAGGTTTCTGGAAACTTTGTTTTCAAACATCATCTTCTGCTCTCTGGGAGCTTTGATGAGGTTTTTCGTGATTGTTTACGGTCTGGCAGCAGAGGTTTTTATTTTTGTTGCAGGTATTCTGGCTTTTCTGGTCTGGTTTCTTTCGCCCCTGCTTCTGCTGGGCCTGTTGTTTATCGGCTTTAAATTTCTGACATGAAATCACACAAATCATTCACCCTGGTGGAACTGATGGTAGTTCTGGCCATAATTTCTATACTTACATCAATAGTTTTCATCAATGTAAGCGGTTCCACTGCACGGGCCAGATTTGCCAAAGCCATGGAATTCAGCCAGTCAATCAACAGGACCCTGGGCGCTTATGCCGTGGGCATCTGGAGGTTCGAAGATTCCGGCAGCACGGTTACTGACAATTCAGGGCACGACAACAACGGTACTGTTTTCGGGGGCGTTTACGCAACCGGAACCATAGGCAGTGGCATGGAATTCAACGGCAATGCCTATGTCGATGCTGGCAATGATTCGAGCCTGAACATGGATTTGGACGATGATTTTACCATTGAGCTCTGGGCCAAATCAAACGGATATGTGGGGGGCGGGGGACTGCTAACCAATGGTTCCTGGTCTGACAAGGGTTATTTCATTGCCTACAATTACGGGCCCCAGTGCGTTTACTTCGGCCTTTACGATACAAACGGATATGACGGCAAAACTATCCAGACCAATCTCTGCGGCGCTTTCGGCTGGTCGCACATCGTGGCCGTCAAGAGAGGCAACAATATGGAGGCCTGGGTCAATGCCGTAAAGATAGGGGAGGTGAAGAACATGGCCCTGACTTCTATGGCCAACAACCTTCATTTTTTCATAGGCAAGAGTTCCGAGAACGTTTATTTCAACGGTACCATTGATGAAGTCAGGATCTATAATCAGGCTTTGGAAACAGCTTCCATAGAAAGTAATTATGCCCGGGGTCTTTTAAGGCATTTAAGCTTGAAATAGGACATGAATCTTGATTTTAAAAAAACAGCTGTTGCCAGCTCAGTAGGCTGGGAAAGAATTTTCAGGCTGGTTTCTGTTTTTAAGAAAATATTTCTGGTTTTGTCTCTTCTTTCCCTTTTGGGGATGTTTTTCCATCTCAGGCTTATTGTCTGCCTGGGTTATTTCCTTGTCTTTTTTTCTTTGTTCCTTATCTGTTTTCTGAAGCAGAGCTTCTTTGAACTGAAGGTTAAAAAGCCCGATGTTCCCTTTACTGTTTCCCAGGCCCTGGTCCGTTCCAATAATTTTAATCCCGGGGAACTTTTGAGCTTTGAGGCTGCTAAGGCTGTTCTCGCGGCCAGAGGAAACAGCAACCGGCTTTTGTACTCTTTGCTTTTGTCCCAAAGGATGAATTTTGTTTTCTTCAGGCTTTTGATTGATATCAAGGGCCTCAGGGGAAAGGTCAAAGGTTTGGATTTGAAATCTGCTTCCTCTGATTTTGAAAATATTATTTTTGAAGCCCTGAAAAAAGCCAAGTCCAGGGCGCATCAGAGGATAGAGTCCGGGGACCTGCTTCTGGTTCTGGCTTCGGAAAACCAGTTCTTTAAATCTTTTCTCTTTGATTTGAAGATAGAGGTTTCTGATTTGGAGAACGTCATCAACTGGCTGGAATATATTGAGGCCAAGATTGCTTTGGGAAAAAGGTTCTGGGAAAAGGAGAATTTAATCAAGAAGGGGACTTTGGCCAAGGACTGGTCATCTGGTTATACGCCTTTGCTGGACAGATTCGGGGTGGACTATTCCGAGGTGGTCAAGAAACAGGGCTTTCCCGAAATGATAGGGCATAAGAAGGAAATGGAAATCATAGAAAGGGTTTTAAGCCGCAGAGAGCTTAACAACTGCTTGCTGGTGGGCGAGCCCGGGGTGGGGAAAAGAAGCCTGGTTCTGGAGCTGGCCAAAAGGAGCGTTTTAGGTACCAGTTTGCCTGAGGTTAATCACAAAAGGATAGTCCAGCTGGATCTGTCTTTATTGGCTAACCAGACCAAGAGCGTAGAAGAGGCTGAATTAGTGATGGGCCAGATACTTGATGAGGCCTTGGCTGCGGGAAACATTATCCTGGTGATAGATGAGTTCCATAATTTCGTGATAGGGGAGAAAAAGCCTGGCCTGATAGATATTTCAGGGGTTTTGGGCCCATTTCTGCCCGTTCCCACCTTCCAGCTGGTGGCCTTGACTGATTTTTCCGGCCTGCACAAGAACATAGAACAGAAGCCCTTGCTTTTATCCATGTTTGAAAAAGTGGAGCTTAAGGAAATTTCTGAAAAGGAGGCCTTGATCATTCTTGAAAACCATGTTTTGCTTTTGGAACACAAGTACAAGAAATTCATAGGGTTTCCGACCTTAAAGGAAGCCATTGCTCTGTCAAAAAAATACATTTCCAAGCCTTTGCCCAAGTCAGCCATTGATTTGCTGGATGAGGTGGTGGTCAAGGTTGTTTCTTCCAGGAATAAAGTGGTTCTGCCCAAGGACATCAGGGAATTGGTGGTTGAGAAGACCGATGTTCCTGTGGGAGACATGGAGGGCAAGGAAAAAGATATTTTGCTGAACCTGGAAAACCTGATCCACCAGAGGATAATCAACCAGGAAGAGGGAGTCAGGGAAGTTTCAGCCGCTTTGCGCAGGGCCAGGGCTGAAGTTTCTGCCCGCAAGGGGCCCATGGGGACTTTTCTTTTTCTGGGTCCTACCGGAGTGGGCAAGACCGAAACCGCCAAGGCTTTGGCGGAAATATATTTCGGTTCAGAACAGAAGATGATCCGTTTGGATATGTCTGAGTTCCAGGCAGTGGCTGACATACCGCGCCTGATAGGTGCTCCCGGGCAAGAAGGCATGCTTACTACCAAGGTTAAGGAAAATCCTTTTTCCTTGGTTTTGCTTGATGAGATTGAAAAATCCCATCCCAACATTTTGAATCTTTTCCTTCAGGTTTTAGACGAGGGTTTTCTTACTGACGGTTCTGGGGTAAAGATTGATTTTAAGAACTGCATCATCATTGCCACTTCCAATGCGGGCTACCAGATAATCTTGGAAGCCATAAAACAGAATTATGAATGGTCCGGAGTCAAACAAAGAATTCTTGATTATCTGTTCCAGCAGGGAACCTTCAGGCCCGAGTTTGTAAACCGTTTTGACGCCCTTGTTATCTTTAGGCCTTTAACCAAAGAAAATCTGCTTCTGATTGCAGAACTGCTTTTAAGGAAGGTCAAAGAGAAAATGATGGAGAAGGGGATTGATTTCAATGTCAGTTTAGAGCTTAAGGAGAAAATTGTTTCTTTGGGATATGACCCCGTATTCGGAGCCAGGCAGATGAAGCGCGTCATCCAGGACAAGGTGGAAGATGCTCTGGCTTCCGCTTTGTTATCCGGCAAGATATCTAGGAGGGACAAGATTATAGTTGATCCTGAAACTTTTGAGGTAAGAAAGATTTAGATATGGATACAAATATTTCCTGGAAAGATGTTTTTATAAGCTTTTTCATTAAAGACCTGGTTTATCCTGTGCTTTTAGCAACCGGGCTATTATTAGAGTTTTTTCTTTTTAAAAGACTCTATAATATAGGCCTGAGGTATAATGATATAGTTGATATTGTGGGGTCAGTATCTTCTTTTATAGTGGAACCCATCGTAATGTTTATTCTCTTTAAATTTATGAAGAAATTAAGGGCAAAAGAAGAAAAGGCAATAGACGATTTTCTGACTAAAAAGTTTGAATATAAAACACCCAATCCTTCTGCTTGGGATCAGGTCTCATATACAACGAGAATTATGTTTTTATACATAGGACGCTTTATATATCTTGGGTGGATTTTTTACGAGCTTTATGGTTATTATTTGCTTAACCAGCCCTTTTAGTGGGGCAATAAATAGTCAGAGTTAAAATAATAATTTAAATAATATGGACATTCAAACCGATCTCCAAAAGCCCAGTAAGAGCAAATTGTGGATTGTTTCCACTGTCTGGGCGAACATAATTATAGTTTCCATTATTCTGGGCGTTGCCCTGAAGTTTTTAAGTCTTTTGGTAGAAAAAGTATTCGGCCTGTCCGGATTTTTATTCCTGGAGGGAAGAATGTGGCCCATATTAGAGTTTATTATTTCAGTCTCCGCGCTCGTTTATGCCGTCAGGCTGGGAGTCAAATCAGTTCTGAAAGAAAGCTCGGTCTTGCAGGAAGATATAATCAAGATCGGTGCGGGGGTTGTTTCGGTGGCGGTGTTTTTCCAGTTATTCATTGCGATCTTGATTTCAGTGTTTACAAAGACAGGTTTCAGATTTGATATTTATTTTGATTTTTTGGCAATTGATATCGGTTATTTCGTATTAACCTATTTTTGGCTCCATAAGTTTAATCATTACCAACCGGACAATAGAATAATAAAATATTTATCCGCATTGGCCATAATTATTTCTATTGCAGGCGCGGTTCTGGCTTTGGGGAGCATTAAATTGCCAAGTTTTGGGATAGGTTCTAATCTGAATTCAGATGAAGCAGTTGGCTGGGAAACCTATACAAACAAGAAATACGGGTTTCAGTTCAAATATCCGGCGGGAACAGATATTCTCAGCAAAAGTGCCCAGCCCATTGAAATGGGAACATTGCTGGTTGAGCCTAATTCTTCCTCAACAAACGTAATTGTCCACGAGCTAAAAGTGGCAGAAGGGCAGAGGCCCTTTAATGAGCCAACTTTTAGGGTAGATATAATTACTGATCCAGACTGGCTCGATAGGAATTACCCGGATTTAAGGGTTAGGTCCGGCATGAACTTTAAATTCTTTTCCATTAATGGAAAGCAGGCCATGGAAGCGGAAAATTTCTACGATAATCTTTATAAAATATTGGTTATCGAAGGCAGCGAGGATTTTTTCATTGTTGTTAGGCAGAATAAAAAAACGGATTTTCTTGACGGTATTTTTAAAACATTCACCGTAATTGATAGGGAAAAAACATTAGCCATTCCGGAGCTGATCCAAAAGCCTTTTTCTTATCCTTATCCCATTTCTTGGCAGGAAAGCGGCGCCACATTTTATCTTACCGGCATGGCTTTGGGTAAGGTACCAGCCCCAGTTAATCTTAAGAAGAGCTCGGGCGGTTATTACAATCAAGGAGAGGAAGTTAACGCTCTTGTTTTGACTTTAAAAATTCAAGCCTCTAAAACATATACTGCCTGCGTTCCCGTAAATCTAAAGAGGGAGCTTAACGAAGAAGGAGATATGGCGCTCTCCAACACCAGTCAATTTTATTTCCCAGATACAAAAGGTTGCATGCCGGCCAGGGGAGCTTCCTACGAAGATCAGAAGGTTATTTTTGTGGTTCCGGAGTCGGAAAAAACATTCAATATTACTACCGGAGGACAATCCAATATTTTCTTTACAATCAATCTTTTAGAAGCCGACCTGATTGTCAGGGAGCTGCCCGATTTGCAGCTTGAGAAGTCAGCTGAAGAAGAGGGGATAAGACAGGTAGTGCCCTATAACGCAGATGTTCCCTATTGCTATGATGCTGGCGGAAATAAGTACGGTACCGCTGGTTATAATGCAGAGTTCCAAAACTGGTTTGTTTTCGGGGACTGTCCCCACTCCAAATATTATAGAGTGGTCCCTGGCAAGGAAATAATCTTAAATGTTAAGACGGATATCGCCAGCTGTTCTGATTGTTTATGTAATCACCCCAATTTTTCTCTGTACGAATATATCGGTGGCAGCTTCAAAAAGACGAAAGAATTTAATTTTCCGGACAGCGGAGGGGTTTTAGAGAAAGTTTATTATACACCCACTTCCGACAAAATAATAATTGAGGCGAATGAATGTTTCTATTTAAATGTTTTTCAGGAGGGAGAACGAACGCAAGTTCCGACCTACGCAGACCTTTTACCGACAGAAATTACCACTCCTTATATAGAGAAAAGCATTGAAGCTGGAGACACGGTCTATTTTGATAGCGGCATAAAGAATGCGGGGTCTGTTTTAACCTCAAACTTTAATATTAAATGGTTTGTAGACGGGGTTCAGGTTGGATACGGAGGACACAATGGGATTCCTGCTGGAGCAATAGTGATGAATGGTAATTCTCAATATACTTGGACTGCAACAGAAGGCACTCATAAAATAAAATTCGTAGTTGATGCTGACAATCATATTGTAGAATCTAACGAGGCCAACAATAGTGCGACGAAAACAGTCATAGTTTCACCTTAACGTTTATTTAAAGACAATAAGATTCTTTAGGGCGGCGAGATTATATCAAGCCGCTTTTTCTTTAACGCAAGCAGCCCCCTGTGGATTAAATGTGGATAAATTCCTGCTTTTCCTCATATTTTTAATTATGGGTCATTGTGGTTGACTCAGGGGGACGTGTGGGATATAAAGGATATGTAGTGGGGAATTGTGGATAACTATGTAGATAAGTCCCCAATACTGTGGATAACTGCCATGTTTATAGGAGAATACAAATATTCAATTGACGAGAAAAAGAGGCTGGCCATACCTGTGAAGTTCCGCCAGGCCCTGGGAAAGAAAGCAATCATTACCAGGGGATTGGACCAGTGCCTTTTTCTCTATCCTGAAAAGGAATGGAACGTGCAGGCGGAGAAAATAGCCAAGATGCCCATGGGTGGAAAGGACGCCAGGGGTTTTGCCAGGTCTCTGCTTTCCGGAGCAATGGAAGTCGGCCTGGACGAGATGGGCAGGATTCTGATACCTGATTATCTGAAACAATATGCTTTTTTGAAAAAGAAGACAGTGATAGTGGGGGTCTACAACAGGGTGGAAATCTGGGATGAGACCAAGTGGCTCCAATACAACAAGAAGACCGAATCAGTGATAGGGGACATGGCGGAAAGGTTAAAAGAATTAGGAATTTAAAGATGCACACACCTGTTCTTCTCAGCGAGTCGATAGAACAGTTGAATCTTTCATCCAACCAGAATTTTATTGACTGTACCTTAGGGGAAGCAGGGCACACAAAAGCAATACTGGAGAAGAACGGGCCCAAAGGAAAAGTGCTGGGCATAGACCAGGATGCGGAACAGATCAAAAAAATCCCCAAGCAGGAAAGGCTGATACTGGCCAACGACAACTTTTCAAACTTAAAAGAGATAGCCAGGAAAAAGAAATTCGGTCCGGTTTCGGGAATCCTTCTGGACCTGGGAATTGCCAGCAGCCATTTTGAGGAAAGTGGTAGGGGATTCAGCTTTCTGAAAAAAGAATCCCTGGACATGAGGCTTAATCAGAAAAATCCTCTGACTGCTGAAAAGATTCTTAATTACTGGTCCGGCCAGGAAATCTCCAAGGTTTTGTCGGAGTACGGAGAAGAAAGATTTGCCCAGGAGATCAGCGCAGAAATTTTGGAACAGAGAAAAGTCAAACCCGTCAGCAATACTTTACAGCTGGTGGAGATCCTGAGAAAAGCGATTCCTTTCAAACAGCAGCACCAGAAAATACATTTTGCCACCAGGACATTCCAGGCTTTAAGGATAGCGGTCAATGACGAAATAGAAAATCTGAAAAAAGTTCTGCCCCAGGCCTTGGAGATTCTGAAACCCGGGGGAAGGCTAGCAGTAATTTCCTTCCATTCTTTGGAAGACAGAATAGTCAAAAACTTCTTCAAAGAAAAATCAGCTTCGGGAGAATTAAAAATATTAACCAAAAAACCTGTTCTGGCCAGCCAGCAGGAAATAAAAAATAATCCTCGCTCCAGGTCCGCAAAACTGAGGGCAGCACAAAAAATATGAACAAGACCATTATCTCAATATTCCCGATTTCCAGCGCTATTACGCTTAAAAAGCCGGTTTTTGCCTCTAAAAACTTCTGGTTTCTGATGTTTGTGCTGGCTTTCGCCCTGATGGTCTGCTGTATTTTCCAGATCAATGCCCAGACCAGGGAATCCTACCTCATTACCCAGTACCAGCAGCAGGTCAGTTTATTGACCGAGCAGAACAAGGCCCTGGAGATCGATTATTCCAAGACCAGCTCGCTCAGGAATATAGGGGATTTTATGGAAAAGCAGGAATTCGTCAGGAGCAACCAGATTGAATACGTCCAGTTGCTGGGAGAGACAGCTTTTGCCAAATAGTCTATTTTGAAAATGAGGAATTTCAGGATTAATTTCATACTATTTTTCGTTTTTTGCTTCGGCCTGCTGATTATAGGCCGTCTTTTTTATCTCCAGATACTGAAAGGGGATTTGTACAAAGCCATGGCCCAGGGTCAGCAAATAAGCCAGGGAGAGGTTTCGGGCCAGAGGGGAGAGATTTTCTTTTCCAAGGGAGAGCCCTTGGCCATCAGCGTCAACTGGCCTTTTGTTTTTGCCGATACCTATAAGGTAAAGGACAAGGCTCTGACTGCTGAAAAATTGTCTTCTGTTTTGGGTCTGGAAAAGGAATATCTCCTGGGTTTGCTGAAAGAATCAAGCAGTTTCAAGGTCTTGAAGAAAAAGCTGAGCAACGAGGAAATAGAGCAGCTGGAAAAGCTCAGGCTTGCTGGAATAGAAATCAAAAAGGATGCGGGCAGGTACTATCCTCAGGAAAATTTGGCTGCCCAGGTGGTGGGATTTCTGGATGCTGATAAAAAGGGGCAGTATGGTTTGGAAAACTACTACAACGATGTTTTGAAGCCCAAGAAAGGCCAGTCAGGCAGCAATTTATACTTGACCCTGGACTACTCCATCCAGTTCATGGCTGAAAAGCTTTTGTCTGAAGCCAAAGAGAATCTGGAGATAGAAGGAGGGGAGATCGTGGTTATGGAGCCCAAAACAGGAAAAATCCTGGCTCTGGCCAACAATCCCAGCTTTGACCCCAATCAATATTCCAAGGTCAAAGACATCAGTATTTTCCAGAATTCAGTTACCCAGAAAATATTTGAGCCCGGCTCCATTTTCAAGCCCATTACCATGGTTTCAGCTTTGGAAGAGGAAAAGGTCACTCCCGAGACCACTTACATTGATAAGGGTATTTTAAAAATCGGGGGATACACAATCTACAATTACGGGCAGAGGACCTGGGGGGAAATGAGCATGACCAGTGTTCTGGAAAAATCAATCAACACCGGAGCTGTTTTTGCGGAACAGAAGCTGGGCAATACTTTGTTCATGGATTATCTGGAAAGGTTCGGATTTTTCAGGAGAACGGGCATTGATCTGCAGGAAATATATTCCGAGAACAAGGAGCTGAAAAAGGGGTACGAGATCAATTTTGCCACTGCCAGCTTTGGCCAGGGCATTGAAATAACGCCCATCCAGCTGCTCAAGGCTTACAGCGGAATTCTCAACAACGGCAGGATGGTCAAACCCTATATCGTAGAGAAAACAGAAAAGGACGGGAAGGTTAAAGAAACCAAGACCGTGGCGGAAGAGGATACAATTGTTTCTCCCAAGGCCATTTCCCAGCTTACTGGCATGCTTATCAACGTGGTTACCAACGGATACGCCAAGTCAGCCCAGATTCCGGGATACTACGTGGCCGGCAAGACAGGCACTGCCCAGATTGCCTGGTCAGCATTGAATATTTCCCAGAAGGGATATTCTGACAAGACCTGGCAGAGCTTCATGGGCTTTGCGCCTGCTTTAAACCCCCAGTTCCTGATTCTGGTAAAGCTTAACAATCCCAAGACCAATACTGCTGAATATTCTGCAGTGCCCATATTCCACGAATTGGCCAAATACATAATTGACTATTACCAGATACCTCCTGACCATACGGAAGAAAGCATATGAAGAAAATACTTTTAATAGGTTCCCAGTCAAATATCTTCAAGGAAGTCATTTCCAAGGCCTTGGGACCTTTTTACAATTCCAACCTTTTGATTGCAGAGACGGATTCTTTGGAAGGAGCAGAAGCTTTTCTTAAAAGCTGCACCTGCGCTCCTTTGCTGGTGGCCAACAATGCTCCTTCTGAAAAGATTCATGCTTTGCTTGGCTCTTTGGGCCAGGAAGGGTTTCTGGTGGTTGATAATTCCAACGGCATTGCTTCTGAACTTAAAGAAAAAGGTTTTTCCAATTTCTGCACTTTTGGCCTTGAGCAGGGCTCTGATTTTCTGGCCAGCGACGTTAAAATCAACGGAGGCATTAATTTCAAGGTTAATTCCAAAGGCAGCAGCATACCTTTCTGGCTGGAAAAGGAAAGAGGGGAGGAGCAGGTTCCTGCTGCTCTGGCAGCAGCTGCTTTGGGCAGCTTTCTGGGATTCAATCTGGTGGAGATTTCCCAGGCCCTGAAAGCTCCTGACAAAAATCAGGTTTCGTGATATATATTTCATATGCACGGCCCTATCGTCTAGTGGCCTAGGACACGTGGTTCTCATCCACGAAACACCGGTTCGACTCCGGTTGGGGCCGCCCTTTACAAAAACTCTTCTTTGTGTTATTTTAATGCATACTAGCTTTAAGCTAGGGAGGTAATTTGGATGCAAGATGAAGGTTCGGCTACATTAATCCAAACATCAAAGCACATTCATATTCTTTGCGGGGTTTCCGCATCGGACGCCCTTGGCGTAGATGGGTCAATTCCGTCGCGGATGCTTTCTTTCAGAACTTTTCCCGCCAGTCCCTCTGGTGATATATTGGCAGCAATCGTTACTGAAAACCCCATGAATGAATTACTCAATATCCGGCCCGATAACAGCAATGCTTTAATCGATAACAATATCCCAAAGGCAATCACTTTGGCCGGCAAGATATTTCCGCCTGAAAAGATCATATCCGTCAAGACGATCCCTCTCACAACAGTGAGGCCTCAATACACAACTTTTGATTAGGCCTCTTTTTTATTTGTGCTTTAATGTTTTTTTTGGTTTAATATACTAATGGCCAAGTCCATCTATGCAGTAACTACCATCATCGGGACCATTATAGGGGTGGGATTTTTTTCTTTGCCTTACATTTCTTCTCAAGTGGGCATTCCTTTGATGCTTTTGTACTTTCTGGTTCTGGGTATTTTGGTTACCTATATCCATCTGTTTTTCGGGGAAGTTGCTTTAAAGACACCTGATTTTAAAAGATTGCCCGGATTTGCCAGGATCCATCTGGGGCTCTGGGCTGAAAAGCTGGCCATTTTCACCACTATCCTGGGGTTCTTCGGGACCATCCTGGCCTATCTCATTGTGGGAGGAGGGTTTTTGTCAGATCTGCTCTCTCCTTATCTTGGAGGGAGCACTTCTTTGTACGTTATCTTGTTCCTGGCTCTCGGCAGCATTCTTATTTTAAGAGGCATCAGGATGATAGCCAAGGTTGAATTCTTTGGAGTGGTGCTGCTTTTGTCTGTTCTGGCCTTAATTTTCTTTAAAGAAAGGTCTTTTATTGATTTTGCCAATATTTCTGGAGCCATGGCTTTTAAGCCCGGGAACTGGTTCCTGCCCTACGGTCCCATACTTTTTGCCTTATGGGGAACTTCCATAATTCCCGAGGCAGAGGAAATGATTATGGACAGGAAGCATCTGCTGGGCAGGACCATAGTTTCTTCTTTGCTGGTGGTGATTCTGGTCTATCTCTTGTTTATTTTCCTGGTTATAGGAGTTAGCGGTTCCAAGGTCACTCCTTCTGCTTTGGGGGGGCTGGCCAGCGCAATGGACGGAAAAGCAGTTCATCTGGTTTTTCTGTTCGGTTTATTGGCCACTTTCAATGCCTTCATCTCGGCCGGCCTTACTTTAAAGAAATCTTTGATTTACGATTTAAAAATGAGCTGGGGCTGGGCCTGGGGCCTGACCTGTTTCGTGCCTTTAATCCTGTTTTTCCTGGGTTTTAATAATTTCATTACCCTGATATCTTTCGTGGGAGCGGTCATGCT
>Ga0233423_10000346_pt1 | contig 25412 bp, 27 predicted proteins | sample Watercolumn_Mata_FD_180713 | JGI IMG/M metagenome (GOLD analysis project Ga0233423, IMG submission 180713) | Freshwater microbial communities from Lake Matano, South Sulawesi, Indonesia - Watercolumn_Matano_2014_112_MG | ecosystem: Environmental > Aquatic > Freshwater > Lake | place: Indonesia...
TGATATTTAATCGAAGACGGCAAAAAAACCCGGCCGATCAAGGATGTCAACGTCATCGGGAACGGTCCCGAAGTGCTTCGACGGATCACCATGGTGGGCCATGACCTGAAGTTTGATGAAGGCCTCTGGACCTGCGGCAAGGACGGCCAGGGAGCGCCTGTTCAAATGGGCCTTCCCACCTTGAAGGTGTCAGCCATCACAGTCGGCGGCGTGAATTCATGAAGGCAAAGGCCGGTTGAGAAGATATTCCATACGAACCGGCCGTCTTTCAATCCCATCCTAAGAACCATGCAGCGAGGATAGAAATATGAACAGCAAGGAATGTTTCGAACTGGCAAAATGGGCCATCTCCCGTGCCAAGAAATGCGGGGCGCAGGATGCGGCTGTGAACGTCTCCGACCGGAGGGAAATACAGATTGAATTCCGTGACAAAAGTATCCAAAAGCTTCAGGAAGCGAACCGCCATTCCCTGTCCGTCTCCATTTATCTCAACAACAAGTATTCGTCGCAAAATACAAACAATTTAAACAAGGCCTCCCTTGAGAAATTCATCGAGGAGGCCGTGGCCGCCACCCGATACGTCAGCGAAGATCCGTTCAGGAAACTTCCGGATCCCAAGTATTATGAGGGAAGGGAAAAGAAAGACCTGCAATTGCGCGACCCATCCTATGAATCTGTCAAGACAGAGGAACGGATTGAAATCGCGCGGCAGGCTGCCATGGCTTCCTCATCGACCAGCAACCGGATTGTTTCGGTCACGGCGGGATTCAATGATACCCACTCCCGTTCCGTCAAGGTGCACAGCAACGGATTCGAGGGCGAGCAGGAATCCACTTCGTTTTCGCTCTATTCGAATCCGACCCTGAAAGACGAAGAAGGCAAGCTGGTGGAGGAATACGCATACGGAGACACCAAATACAAAGCCGACCTGCCGGATTCGCAAAAGGTCGGCATCGAGGCGGCTCAGCGCGCCCTGCAGCGGATCGGCCAGAAAAAGATCGAGTCCGCTGTAATGGATATGGTCGTTGAGAACAGGGTTGCCAGTCAGGTCATCTGGCCTTTAACCGGGCCGATGAATGCTTCGGCCTTGCAGCAGAAACAATCCTTTCTCGAGGGGAAACTCGGGCAAAAAATCGCCTCGGAGAAATTGACGATCATCGATGAGCCTTTCCTGGTCAGGGGGCAGGGTTCACGCCTGTTCGACGGGGAAGGCCTGGCGGCCAGGCGCATACCTGTCATCGAGAAGGGGATACTCAAAACCTATTACGTTGACAATTATTACGGCCGTAAACTCGGAATGGAACTCACGACCGGAGACACTTCGAACCTCGTGTTCGAATACGGTGCAAAGTCATGCGATGAAATCATCGCAGGCATTTCCCGCGGTATCTTTGTGACGGGTTTCATCGGCGGCAATTCCAACGGGACGACGGGGGATTTTTCATTCGGCATATCGGGGATGCTCATCGAGAACGGCAGGCAGGTCAAGCCGATTTTCGAAATGAACGTTTCCGGAAACATGCTGGCTTTGTGGGAGAACCTGGTCGATGTCGGCAATGATCCGGATGTCTATTCCAGCTGGAGGACTCCGGCGTTTCATTTCAAGAACGTGCAGTTCAGCGGAATATAGGCCGCTTTCAGGTCCCTGTGTTTCATTTCAACCCGTCCCCGGCTTCCCAGCCGGGGACTTTTTATTTCTTCCGAAAAAGACTGCTCCTTCTGCCGTATACAAGATCAGGGCTGCCCAGATAAAGATCAAACCCGCTGTCTTGGCCTCGTTCAACGGTTCATGAAAGATCGAGGTTCCGACAAGGAAGATGAGTGTCGGATAGACATACTGCATGATGCCGATCAGGGAAAGGCTGACGAGGCGCGCGCCTGCGATGAAAACCAGCAGCGGAAGGCCGCTCGTGACTCCGCTGCCGATCAACAGCAACGCATCCTTGAAATTCAGGAAGAAGGATCCGGATCCGCGCGCATGGAGATGGAAAAGAAAAATCAACGCAGGGATGGAGAGGACCGCTGTCTCCAGGGTCAGGCCCTCTGCCGAATTCAGGGGAGAATTTTTTCTGAGCAGGCCGTATGTGCCCCAGGTGACCGCGAGGGAGATCGCGATCCAGGGGAATTGACCGTAAATCACGGTCATGACCAAGACGCCTGCGGCCGCGATGCCGACGGCAAGCCATTGGACGGGTCTGAGCTGCTCTTTCAGAAATGCGACGCCCAAAAAGACACTGAGCAGGGGGCAGATGAAGTATCCCAGGCTTGTTTCGATGATGAAACCTGCATTCACCGCCCAGATGTAAATGGCCCAGTTCGAGCCAATCAGAAAAGCCGGGACGTAAACAATCCATTTATTTGGAGCACTGCGGATCTGTGCAAGCAGGTTTTTCCATCCCCGCCGGGAGGTCATGATGACCATAAAGAAAATGAAGGACCAGAAAACGCGGTGGCAGACGATCTCAGAGGAAGGAACGTGGCGGAGAAGCCTCCAGTAGATGGGATGGAGGCCCCAGAATACGTATGCGCCGAGCGCGAAAAGAATCCCCCTCATTCCGATTCGAGCTTTTTCTTCAGCATTTCCCGTGCGCGGAACAGGCGGGCCTTGACCGTGCCGAGGGGTATGTCCAGAAGCTCTCCGATTTCCTCGTAGCTGCGTTCTTCCTGATGGCGCATGACGATGACCACGCGGTAAGCTTCCGGCAGGGAGTCAATGTAATCACGGATCAGCCTCACCCTTTCCTCGTAGAGATAGTCGTGTTCAGGGGAAGGCGCATCGCTGCCGATCTGCTGCTGCACCTCCCCGTCCCGCGTGCGTATGGGCTTGTCCAGAGGCTGCGTCCTGAGTTTCTTCTTCCGTATGGCGTCGATGGAATTGTTGTACGCGATCTTGTAGAGCCAGGTGGAGAATGCGAACTGGCGGTTGTAGCTTCCCAGGGCGTTGAAGGCCTTGATGAAGGTTTCCTGGACGAGGTCCTCCGTCTCCTCCCGGTTCTTGATCATCTGGTAGATCAGGTTGTAAATCCCCCTCTGATACCGTTCCACGAGAAGTTCGCAGGCCTTCTGGTCTCCGGACAGGGCCCTTTCGATAAGCGTATTGTTTTCATTCTTCAAAACGGGGGCCTTTTCCCTCAGGGGCATATCCATTGAAATGTCAGAATAAAGTAAACCAAAAAACCGTGCCAGTCAAGAAAATTTTCTTGCAAATGGGCGCAGAATTGTTATTATTAAAGGGTGATGATACAAGGCATCGGCGTCGACATTGTGGACAAGCGCCGCATGGATCATGCGGTGCGCCGCTGGGGTGACCGTTTCACAGGCCGCATTCTCACGCATGAGGAACAGCGCGCCTGTGCCGTGAAGGCTGACAGGATCGGCTGCATCGCGGCACGGTTTGCGGCAAAGGAGGCACTGCTCAAGGCGATGGGCACCGGTTTGATCTCCGGGATGTCATGGAAGGACATGGAAGTCGTGTCCAGCCCGGAAGGAAAACCGGATTTGAAGGCCACGGGGGGGATCGCCCTCAGATTGAACGGCTGCGAGGTTCATCTCTCGCTTTCCCATGAAAAGGACCATGCAATCGCTTTCGTCGTTCTGGAAAGGAAGAGTCCGTGAAGAAACTGCTCACTGCGGAACAGATGCGGCAAACAGACAGGTTCGCCATCCGGAAACTGGGCATTCCGGGCATCGTTCTCATGGAAAATGCGGGCCGGGCAGTCGCTGACCGGGCCGAACGGATGCTGGAAGGCTGCGGAAACCGGAAGATCCTCATCCTCTGCGGCAAGGGCAACAACGGCGGGGACGGATTCGCAGCCGGGAGGCATCTCGCAAACAGGGGATTCGAGGTCCTTTTCATGCTGGCAGGAGACAGGAAGGAGATACGGGGGGATGCAGGTATCAACCTGGGCATCGCGGAAACCATGGGTCTTCCGGTCATCCGGATGACTGGCAAAAGGTCGCTGCTCAGGGCCGGCAGGCCGGCACTGGTCATCGACGCCCTGCTGGGCACCGGTTTTTCAGGAAAGGTTAGCGGCATTTTCCTCGATGCGATACAATGGATGAATGCTTCGGATGTGCCCGTTCTCTCCGTGGATGTCCCGTCCGGGCTGAATTGCGACTATGGGACCTTCGACCCGGAATGTGTGCAGGCCGATGCGACGGTCACCCTGGCGGAGATCAAGCGCGGCTCCATCCTGCCGCCCGGGAGGGAAAAATGCGGTTGCCTGACTGTGGCGGATATCGGCATCCCCGCCGGCGTCAAAGGGCTTCCTTCAGCGGATGCTCATTTGCTGCAGGAGGAGGATATCCGGTCATGGCTTCCGGAAAGGCCGCCGGACGCACACAAGGGCAATTTTGGAAAGATCCTGTTTCTGGCCGGTTCCACGGGCATGACGGGCGCAGCGGTTTTGAGTACGACCGCATGCCTGAGGTCCGGCGCCGGGCTCGTCCTGCTGGGCATCCCTTCGGGATTGAATCCCGTTCTTGAGGGAACATGCACGGAAGTGCTCACCCGGCCTCTGCCTTCCACTCCGGAGGGATCCCTTTCCCTGGAGGCAGAACCGGAGATTCTCCGGCTTTTATCATGGGCGGATGTGCTGGCGCTCGGGCCCGGGCTCGGAACGCATCCGGAGACCCGGGAGCTGGTCAGGCGGGTGGTGCGCAGGTGCAGGCTCCCCATCGTCATTGATGCGGATGGATTGAACGCCCTTGCCGGATTCGCAGGCTGGAACGATTTGAAATCCGCGAAAATTCTGACGCCCCATTGCGGGGAGCTTTCGCGCCTGACCGGGTTGCAGCCCGGGGATGTTCTCAAGAACCGTTTTGAAACCGTACGGGAATGGTCTGGCAGGCTCGCGTCCGTCCTGGTGCTCAAGGGGTCCCCGACGTTGATCGGCATTCCGGGAGGTGCAGTCTACGTGTCCGCTACAGGCAACTCGGGCATGGCAACTGCAGGTTCAGGAGACGTGCTGACAGGCCTGATCGCAGGATTCCTCGGACAGGGATGCGGCCCGCTCCACGCCGCCGCATGCGGTGTTTTTCTACATGGTTTGTCCGGCGACCTGGCCGCGGACAGGATGGGGGAGAGGCCGCTTATCGCCGGGGATCTGATCTCCAATCTCCCCGATGCCTTCCGCGCGATCGAAAAATGCGGATGCTGATGAAGAGGTGGGTGAAATACCACGCTCCCGCAGTTTTCTGGGCCGTCCTTGTTTTTACCGTTTCGAGCCTGCCGAAACTGAAGTCGCCTTCGCTGGGCATCCCCTTTTCGGATAAAATCTTCCACGGATCGGAGTACCTGGTCCTGTCCATGCTGACCCTGCGGTCCCTTGCAGCATCGCGCGGATTGAACGGAAGAACCGTTCTGCTGGCAATGGCGGTTTGCACCGTATTCGGGATTCTGGACGAGTTGCATCAATCCTTTGTGCCGGGACGGGACTGCAATGCGGGAGATATGCTCGCGGACATTGCAGGTTCCGCGCTGGGCATCCTTTTTTGCGGCAGGCATCTTGCCGTCAGGCGGAGATCCGTTCCGAACGATTCCTGAAAGTCGCCCTTTTCTGCACTTGCAGACCTTTTTGCAGTGGATTTCCTTAATATTTTTTTTTAATTTATACAGTTAATTTGACAGACGGGGCATATTCACTGATGCGCCCGTATTCGTGCATTTTCAAAAGGTTCAACGGATGCATTATTCCGATCTTTTCCAGAAACAGCCCGCCATGCGAAAGGTCGTTTTGGCGCTTGTTCCTGCCTGGTTGGCCTCCATTTTTTTCTACGGCTGGATCAGCGCCGTCATGACTGCTCTTTCAGCCGCGGTATGCGTGCTGACGGAATGGCTGTTCGTGAGGAAAAAGGGAGGCAGGATTTCTGAGGCGGTCTTTGTCACGGCGTTTCTCTATGCCATGATCCTTCCTCCGACGCTCCCCCTGTACATGCTTGTCCTGGGCGCCCTGTTTGCGGTCACATTCGGGAAAATGGCATTCGGGGGATTCGGAGCGAACGTATTCAATCCGGCCATGGTCGGAAGGGCATTTGTATACATCACTTTCCCGGTTTACATGACAGGCCGCTGGATGCCGGCAGCCCGGTTCTCTGATTTTCCTGCGGGTTTCACAGCCTGGCGATTCCCCGGCATGGAGGCTCTCACTTCCGCAACTCCCATTCACGCCATTCAGGAAGGGGCGGGAAAATCCCTGCCGCTCCTGAAACTGCTCACCGGCAGCATCCAGGGGCAGTTTGACAGCCTGGGTCAGACGCTGATGATCGGCGGCGGATCCCTGGGCGAATCTTCGGCTGTTCTGCTGGCCTTGGGCGGACTGTTCCTGGTTCTGAAAGGGATTGCCAAATGGCGGCTGGTGGTTTCTTTTTTCGCTGCACATGTCGTCTTTCAGGCATTGCTCTATCCGTTTTTCCGGGGTACGGTCCAGGACCCGCTGACCGGTCTTCTGACAGGCGGCACGGTTCTGGGCGGGTTCTTCATGGTCACGGATTCGGTTTCAGCAGTCAAGACCGAAAAGGCCCAGTGGCTCTACGGGTCTTTCATTGCGGTCATGGCCGTGCTCATCCGGTCCTTTTCACTTTTCTCCTCCGGCTTGATGTTCGCGATCCTCCTGGGCAACATGTTCGGACCGCTCATGGATATCGGCGTCCGCAGCCTCGGAAAGGGTAAAAAGGCATGAGAGGTCCCGCATTCACCGTTCTGTTCATGACTGCCCTGACCGCGTTGTGCATTGCAGGCCTTGCCTGGATGAGCCGCGCGACCCGTCAGCGCGTGGAGTCCAACGCAGAATTGATGGAGATGCAGTCCATGATGTACGCGTTCGACAGGCTGCCGGCCGGTATCCGGGAAGAATCGATGCCGTCCTCCGTCACAACGGCTGAAATCCCCTGGGATCCGGCAGTGCTGAAGGAGGACTTCCGGATGTCCGTGCAAAGGATTGACCTGCCGGTTTCTGCTGCGCAGAAAGACATGCTGGCCGGAAGCCACCTGACCGTGGGGGATTCCGTGGCCGTATATCGATGCAGCAATCCGGACGCACCGGAAAGCGCCTTCGGTTTCTTCATGAAAGGCAAGGGGCTATGGGGGACGATCACCGCATTTGCCGCGGTTTCGGAGGATTTCAGTCGGATGATCGGGATCGATTTTACCGAGCAGGTGGAGACCCCCGGGCTCGGCGCGCGCATCCTCGAGAAGGATTTCAAATATTATTTCCGGAACCTGGACATCAGCGGGATCGGGAAGGCGGGAACCGGTCAGGGCGAAGTCGTGATGAGCCGGAAGATGGATGCGACCAATGTCCAGATCCCGACCCACACCTTTCAGGCGATCACAGGTGCCACGCAGACATGCGGTGGCGTATTGAAAATGATCAATACGGATATCCGCTTCTACAGGGAAGTTGTGGAATCCGCTGCCCGGGCCGGGCTCCTGTAGCGGAGCATCCCGGAAAAGGCCGGGCCAAATGGGAAATGGAATGACTGAGCCAAAGCTGGCTGAAATCGCCAGGGACAATCTCTACAAAAACAATCCGGTTACGGTTCAGGTGCTGGGCATATGCTCCACGCTGGCTGTGACCAATCTTTTCATCAACACACTGGTCATGGGCCTGGGCCTCTCGTTCGCGACCGCCTTTTCAGCGTTGACCCTGTCCCTCATGCGGAATATCATCCCCCCGCGCATCCGGATGATGGTCCAGGTGCTCATCATTTCCACCTTCGTGATCCTGGTCGACATCGTCCTGAAGGCGTATGTTCCGGCCATCAGCCGGGCGCTTGGACCGTACGTCGGCCTGATCATCACCAATTGCATCGTCATGGGGAGGCTCGAGGCATTCGCTTCTTCCCACAGGCCGATCCCGTCTTTCTGGGACGGCCTGTTTTCCGGATTCGGGTACGCGTGGGTTCTCCTGGTTATTGCGTTCGTGCGGGAACTGCTCGGATTCGGCACCGTTCTGGGCATTCCGGTCATGGATCCGCTCCTGCGTTCAGCCGGCTATTCCGAAGGATGGGTGCAGTGGTCTTTTATGATCATGGCCCCCGGCGGTTTTTTCATGCTCGCTCTTTTCATCTGGGTCGTCCGATCCATGCCAGGCGGAAAAGCGGGCGGGGAAAAGGCATAAAAGGAGCTAGATTTGAAGGGGCTTTCACCCGGGATTCTTTTTTTCGCCTCGATTTTCACGGGCAATATCCTGCTCACGTATTTTCTGGGCATGTGCTCCTTTCTGGCCGTATCTGGGAAGATCCGTACGGCTGCCGGACTCGGCCTGGCTGTGACATTCGTCATGGCCATCACATCCGCGTTGAACTGGGCCGTTTACACCTATATCCTGGTTCCGCTGGGGGTCGCGTATCTCACCACGATCGTTTTTATCGTGGTCATTGCAGCCGTGGTCCAGCTTCTTGAAATGATCGTCGAGAGGTATTCGGAGGGGTTGTACCTCAATCTGGGCATTTTCCTTCCGCTGATCACCGTCAACTGCGCCATCCTGGGGGCGGCCCTGTTCATGGTGATCCGGAAGTACACTTTCATCCAGAGCGTGGCCTTCGGAACCGGAAGCGGAATCGGCTGGCTGCTCGCAATCGTCGCGCTGGCGGGGATACGCGAAAGGATCAACGAGGAAAAAATCCCGCCCGCCCTGCGCGGACCGGGCATCGCGCTCATTATATCGGGCATCATGGCCATGGCCTTCATCGGCTTTTCCGGCATGGTGCAGATCCAGTAGTCGTTCGGGACTTTCAGATGGACAACGGCATCATCGCGACTGTTGCGGCTCTTTCCGCCTTGAACGGATTCCTGGCATGGCTGCTCGTCCTGGCGGAAAAATGGCTGGCCGATTACGGGGAATGCACCATCCGGATCAACGGGGAAAGATCCGTCCGGGTGCGCGGCGGGCTGAGCCTGTTGTCCGCCCTCGCTGGCGAAAAGATTTTTCTGCCCTCCGCATGCGGGGGAAGGGGAACCTGCGCGTTCTGCAAATGCAAGGTGACCGAAGGAGCGGGTCCGCTGCTTCCGACGGAATTGCCGATGCTGAATAAAAAGGAACGGGCAGGCCATGTCCGGCTTTCCTGCCAGGTGAAAGTGAAGCGGGATCTTTCCGTTGAAATCCCGGAAAGCCTGTTCCGCATCCGGGAATACCAGGCAGAAGTCGGCCTGATCAGGGATTTGACCCATGATACCAAGCTGATTCGCCTGACCCTGGTCGATCCCTCCGAAATCCTGTTCAAACCCGGCCAGTACATTCAGCTTGAAAGCAAACCGTACGAAAAGATCCGGCAGAAAGTCATGCGCGCCTATTCCGTCGCCTCTCCCTCTTCGGAGACCAAGTCCCTGGATCTCATAATCCGCCTTGTTCCGGACGGAATATGCACGACCTGGGTTCACCGGCATCTGAAGCAGGGTGAAAGGGTGCGCTTCATCGGGCCCATGGGTGATTTCTGCCTTCATGAAGGCGAAGGGGAAATCATCCTGGTTGCAGGCGGATCCGGAATGGCGCCCATGGTATCCCTGCTGGCTGAAATCCGGGAAAAGCAGATTAGGCGCAAGGTCACCTATTTTTTCGGCGCCCTGGCCAAGCGGGATCTGTTCTATCTGGATGAAATGCACACATTCGAAAAGGACATTCAGGATTTCAGGTTCGTGCCTGCACTCTCTTCGCCGGCCCCGGACGATGTTTGGAACGGCGAGACAGGATTGATCACCACTCCGCTGAGATCCTATCTCGAAAAGGAGAACAGGGCCGCCGCCCAGGGATATCTGTGCGGAAGCCCGGGCATGATACAGGCGTGCATCAAGGTCATGAACGCATGCGGCATCAGCGAAGACCGGATTTTCTTCGATCCTTTCAGTTGAAGGTAGAAGCGGATGAAACGCACTCCTGATGAACAGAAAATTCACGGGAATTTCCTCCCGGGCGCCGTCACCCGCGACGGATTCCTGGGGTCCGATTCCCGGCATATCCATGACATCGTACTGGAAGACTCAAGAACAATGGAGCGGCTGGGATTGAGCGCCGGCGAAATCGCGGACAGGCTTCAATTCTTCCTGGACGAAGGGAAAAAGGGGCTGGAGGCGCCGGTCGTTTCCGGGGCCTTCACGGTCCATGTCGAATGGCACAAGGGGTCCCTGCCCTGCCCGTTCGGGGAAACCGGCCTGCATCCGAAAATCATGGCGAGGCTCTGTTCGAATCAAACGGGGAGATGCATCCGTTTTTCCCAGATGAACATCCATCTCATCCGCAGGCATGGTTTTTTTGAGGGAATAGGGAGTCCGCTGCGTCTGGATCCTGAAGAACTGGCCGCTTTCCTCGAATTGAGAAAGTGAAGCAGGACCCGGGTATTGAGGCTCGTCGACAGCGGAATTCCGGGAATGCCTGCCGGTCCGCCCGGCTGCGAATCGACAGGGTAAGGCAGGAAAAGCGTCGCATACGCTTGCTAAACCATCCAGAGGGAGGGACAGGAAATGAAAAAAATCTGCATCGTCGGGCTGCTTGCCGTTGCATGGGCTTTCTGCCCCGCACAGGACCTGATACAGGGCATGTATTCGTACACGTACGGGGACAGCGAGAGCAAGGTGGATGCGCGCGAAACCTGCAAGAATCTGGCTCTGAGGGACGCACTGGAATCCTACTCCGTTTATGTGGAATCTTCGACTCAGGTCGAAAACTATCAACTGACCAAGGACCAGATCCGGACCCTGTCATCCGGGATTTTGAGGAACATCGAGATCGTTGAGGAAAAAGAGGAAGGCCGCACACTGACCATGGTTGTGAGCGCGGCTGTGAATCCCGGGGAAATCCAGTCCTTCCTGAACCAACAGATACAGAAAGAACCGGCTGCTTCGGAAGAACCGGTGAAAACGGAGTCCCTGCCGGATTTTCAAGAAGCTTTGAAGAATCATGAAGACCGCGTAACCGCAGCCCAAAAGGACATGGACCGCAAGGACTATCTGAAGGCCATTCTGGTTTTTCAGGAATCGGAGCGCCTGATCGAAAAATTCGGCCGTTCGAACCTGACTCCTTTCAATCAGGCGCTGTACCGTGCCGTGAAGGACAGATCCGTGCTGATCAAGGAGATGGCCAAGCTGCACTATATCAGAAGCAAGAAAAACAGGCAGCTGGAGCAGGGACAGGTGCGCGCGGTTGTCCAGCGGTCGGCCAGGCTGGCCGTTTCCCAGGAAAAACTTCAAAAGGCGCCGGCCAGCGCAAGGAGCGATGAAATTCTGCGAAAAAATTGGGTGGGGAAATGCCAGGCGGCCTTGAAACTGGCGAAGGTCCAGGTCGGCAGGGCCGGGAAGAGGAAATAAACGCGACCGGCGGATTTTTCGCCGACTTCTGATGTAAAGAGACAGATAGGGAGGATGGAGTTTTGCGTATTTTAAAAAATATAGGGGCAGGTCTGGTCCTGCTGGCATCCGCATGCGACCCCGGCGTTCAGGGGCTGGACCGGCTTTTCCCCGGTCCGGGATTTGAGAAAGGCTGGAGCTGGCACGGGAAGCCGCGTCATTTTTCCGTGCAGAACCTGTATGAATACATTGACGGGGAGGCTGAGCTCTATCTCGCCTACGGATTCCGGGAGCTCGCAACATTGACCTATTTCTGGAAGCACCCCGAGGATACATTTTTCACCGTCAATGTGTACGACATGGGCGATTCCCTGAACGCGTTCGGCATCTACTCGAATTACCGTTATCCGGGCACACCGCTGGAGAAAATCTGAGCGGAGGCCCTCGTTTCGGAATTCGGTATCAAATTCTTCAAGGGGCCCTATTTCGTGGATGTGGCATGCGGCGACATGTCCGAAAAAAACCGTCTGGCTGCGAGGATCGTCGCCGTTCAGCTCGCGGAAAGGATAGCGGCATCGGACCTTTTCCCGGAAATCGTATCCAGGCTCCCTTCCCGGGACCAGGTGCCGGGAACGGCAAGGTACGTGCGGTCCGGGATGCTCAACCAGTCCTTTCTGAAGTCCGGCATCGAGGCCAAGTATTCCATGACCGGAGGCCAGGCAACCGGTTTCATTGCAATTCTCGATTCTCCGGACGAAGCGTTGCAGGCCCTCGAGAAATTGAAGGAGTTTTACGCGGACAAGGGAAGCGATTTCCCGTATGTATCGGTTCCCAACCGGGGATTTGCAGTGAAAACACCCTACCAGGGGGTCGGATTGTTCAGCGCGCAAGGTCGGTCCATAGCCGGAGTCATGGAATTGCAGACGCCTGCTGACGGACTTCCCCTGCTTCGGGATATTCTGGCGGTCCTGGCACAGTGATCCGCCGCATCGCACCTGGATCAGGCAACGACCTCATTCCCCGCTGCTTGTTGGGCGTAGGCGCACGAATACAAATATCCTTTTCCCTATGGATCATTTATCCTCCGGCTGCGAGCTGCAGGGGGACTTCAATCTCCAGACGCAACCCGGATGATCATAGGGGGGGCAGGCGGTAGGTCTGCGCGCCGGGTGTGGGTCAGGGCGCCTCGATGCGCAAGAAAAAACACTTTTGTGTTCGGTCGTTTGACCGGGGAGTATCCCCGGATGACGCCTTCTCATCCACGGAAAGGAGAGTCGAATGAACCAGCCATCAGGCCCCCAGCATATCCAGCTCGAACTGGGGGAAAAGGAAGCGGAAGGAATATATTCCAATTTTGTTATCATCAGCCATTCCCCGGCTGAATTCGTTCTGGATTTCACGCGCATGCTGCCCGGCGTCCCCAAGACCAAGGTGTTCGCGAGGATCATCATGACCCCCACACATGCCAAATCCCTGTCCCAGGCCCTGATCGACAATATTCAGAAGTTTGAGAAACAGTTCGGCGAGGTGAAGCTGGCGAGTGGGGATCCGAACAAGCCCTTCGGATTCCAGACTCCTGCAAAGCCGGACGGTCAGGCGTGAAATCGAAGCGGACAACCGCCCATCCGGGTTGTGTCGAGGGCAAAGCATGCCGTGGTTTCCTTTGCTGGATGATCGCGCTGGTCCTTCTTTTTTGCTTTCATCAAACCGGACGGGCCGGGCAATCGCCGTCCCGGCGCGTTTCACTCGCCGTGCAGATAGGCAACTGGCAACCCCACAGCCTCAATGATGCCCCGAGCTTCGGGACCTTTGGAAAAGCGGGGGCCACGCCGTTCTGGGGACTTGCATTCTGCGTCCCGATAGGGGGCAATTATGCGGTACAAGCCTCTCTTGGATACTGGTCCTTGAGGGACCTGCAGGAAGTCGAGCCGGTTCATTCCCTGACCCTTCATCCCTTGTGCCTGGACTTCAAGTATTGGCTGATACCGGATTACCGTCTTTCAGCCTTTGTGATGTACGGAGGCGGAGCCTATTGGGGCCTCGAAAACGAGACCACACCGCTTGGAAGCGAGCTTCACAAAGCCCGGGCAGGATGGGGAGTCAACCTGGGAGCCGGTTTTGACCTGGCTTTTTCAGAACATTTCGGCATTGGAGCCCTGTTCCAGTATCATTTCGTTCGTTTCCAGCATTCTCTTGGAGGCATAGACGATTTCAGCGGTCCCAAGGTCTCAGCTACTCTCTATTTTTTCCTCTAATTCAATTAAATCCTTTAAACTCTTGTTATTCATACTATTAAAGGGCTTAACGGGCATCTGTATCTGACAGAGAGCGCATCTCCCGCGGTTTGCCGCGGAGTTTCAATAATAAAAAAATTTCCTTGACTTATACCTTATTTATACCTATATTGGATCATGAACCTGACAGAGAAACAGCGGGCCGTGTACGATTTCATCCGGGGATACCTGTCGCAGAGAGATGTTGCTCCTTCCTACGACGAGATCAGGCGTCATTTCGGGCTTGCTTCATTCGGCTCCGTGCAGAAGTACCTGGGACAGCTCGAACGCAAGGGATACATACGCATGCCGGGCAAGAACCAGAAAAGAGGCCTCACGCTCGTTTCTGTGGCAGGGAGGACCGCCAGCCTGAGTCTTTCCGGAATCGTGGCTGCCGGCCTGCCCATCGAGGCTGTGGAGCAGCCGGACACGGTCAATGTTCCGGAAGAGATGCTGGGATCCGGGGAGTATTTCGCGCTCCGCGTGCGCGGCCAGTCCATGATCGAGGAGGGCATTTTCGACGGAGACACCATCGTGGTGCGCAGCCAGGCTTCCGCGGAGAACGGGCAGACCGTCGTGGCCTTGGTCGACGGGGATGCCACTGTGAAGAAGTATTACCGATGGCCGGAGGGCGTCGAACTCCGGCCCGCGAATCCGGAGATGGACTCGATTTTTGTCCGGAACGGCGAATTCCGGATACGCGGCGTGGTGGTGGGGTTGATGCGCAAGTACCGGTGACCGGTTTGCGGGCCGGCTCCAAACGGTCTTTTCCCCGCGCAGCTTCTGTTTGCGCGGCGAACGGCTGTTCGCGCTGAATCTGTCAGCGAGCGCAAGCGAGCGAATACAAATGTCTTTTCCCCTGCAGATCGAAGATCCCCGGCATTTTTTCGCCGGGGGATTCAATCTGTCAGCGCGCGCTTGCCCCGCCGCTTGCCGCGGGGGATGCGCTCGAGCAAATGGCCGACAGCGCAGCGGTCGGCTTCATCGGGGCCTTTGGACGCCGATGAAGAGAGGCGCTTTTTGCGCCGACCCGTTTACGACCCTCGAATCCCGTTCGGAGCACGGGATTCGAAGATCAATCCGAATGTCTTTTTCTTTACAGATCGACGATTCCCCGGCAGCGAGCTGCTCGGGAACTTCAAACCCGCGCGGCTGTCCGTCGGTCATCAGGGGAGTGAACTCCTTTCAGGTTTCCGGAAGCTCCTTTGTTCGTTTGTGAATGCCATGTTACGCAACATTCTGCATTTCCGCATAGACGCATTCCCCGTAGCAGTGGAACGGCTCAGGAATCCGGCTCTGCGGGCCAGGCCGGTGGCCGTGTGCCCCCGCCATTCACCGCGCGCCCTTGTCTTTTCCGCCTCCCGGGAGGCCCGTGAGGAGGGCGTGGCCGAGGGCCTGCCGGTCACGGTAGCGCTCAAACGCTGCCCGCGTCTCATGTTGCTGCAGCCGGACGAGGCGCTGTACGGCAGGGCATCCGAGGCCGTGGCCCGCGTGCTCCGCCGCTATGCGCCCCTGGTCGAGTCCGGGACCCGGGGCCGCTTCTATGCGGATCTGTCCGGAACCGGCAGGCTTTTCGGGGGGGCCCGGGATGCCGCTTTCCGCATCCTCCGGGACGTTTCGGATTCCGTGCGTTTTGAAGGAACAGTCGGCCTTGCATCCAACAAGCTGGTGAGCGGCGTGGCTGCGCGCGTGATACGTTCCTGCGGCGATCTCTGCGAGGTTCCGGCCGGCAGCGAGGCGCCTTTTCTCGCCCCGCTGCGCGTCCGGCTTCTGCCTGCGGTGCGGAAGGCGGAAGCGCCTCTTCTGGCCGAGTTCAACATACGCTTCGTGGAGCAGCTTGCGGGCATTCCGCTTCCGCAGCTCGTTCGGGTCTTCGGCAGGTTCGGCTGCGTGCTGCACCGCCAGGCGCTCGGCATCGACGAGTCGCCCGTACACTCCCCGGAAGTCAAACCGTTCGTCCTGGAAGAGGAAACGCTCGCCGGCGATACGAACGACGACGCCGTTTTGCTGTCCGTCCTGCGCCTGCTCGCCGACAGGGCCTGCAGCCGGATGCGGGCTAAGAATGTCTTTGCCCGCACCGCCTGGCTGCATATCCGTTACAGCAACGGCATGGACACTGTGCGCAGGCTGAGGCTAAATCTGACAGCGAGCGTAAGCGAGCGAATACAAATGTCTTCATCCTTACAGATCGAAGATACCCCGCCGCTTGCGGCGGGGAGCTTCAATCTGACAGCGAGCGCATTCCCCTTAGCCTGCCGCGGGGCCCGCGAACGAACACAAAAGCCTCTTTCCTTGCCGATCGAAGATTCCCGCAGCTCGCTGCCGGGGAGCGTCAACTGCCCGGCCCTGGGCCGCATCCTTTTCCGCCTGATCGCGCCCGCTTTTCTCAGGGCCAATGCATCCAGGCAGCGCGTCCGGCACCTGTCCCTCACACTGACCGACCTGACGCCTTCCGGGATGCAGTTGGGCCTCTTCGACGGGATCCCGGCACTGGCCAGGGAGGAAAAGCTGGCCTGTGCCGTGGAGTCACTGCGGGGGAAATACGGATTTTCCTCGGTTGGTTTCGGCTTGCAGTGGGATCTGCCTGGGAATCCGTTTTGAACCGCGAACCGGGAGGCGCGTGTCGTCATGCCGTTTGTCCACCTGCATGTCCATTCGTATTTCTCCCTGATGAGGGGAACCGCGGGGCCGGATGATCTGTGCCGCAGGGCAAAAGCCCTCGGCATGGATGCCCTCGCGCTCACGGACACGAACGGCCTGTACGGTCTCGTTTTTTTTCTCCAGGCTGCGGAGGAGGCCGGCATACGGCCGATCGTCGGGGCGGAGGTAGCCACTGCCGGGGAGCGCGCCGTCCTTTTGGTCCTGGACCAGGAGGGTTACCCGAATCTGTGCCGCATCCTGACTGGGAGGCATTGCGACGGGCGGTTTTCGCTTTCCCGCGCTGTACGGGAGAATCCGGCAGGGCTCGCAGTGCTCACGGACTCTGTCCCCTTGTTGTCCGCGCTTCGCAGCCGCCCCCATGTGTATGCGGAACTCTGCGCCGGCAGGCTGTGGCGTCCCGTACTTGCGTTTGCAGGGGAGCGGCGCATCCCTCCTGTCGCCACTGCGGGCGTTCATTTCCTCCTCCCCGGGGAACGGCCGTTTCACGCCCTGCTCAGGGCCATTGACCTGAACACGAAGCCCTCGAGGCTTCCCGGTCCCGAGCTGGCTCCGGAATCGGCCTGGCTGATGCCTGCCGGCCGCATGGCCCGTTTTTTCCCGGATGTTCCGGAAGCCATCGAAAATGCGGAGGCGCTTGCGGATGCCTGCCGCTTCCGCCCGGATTTCCCGCTTCTCCTGCCCCGTTCGTTCGACGGGAAGGATCCGGAAGAGACGGCCGGGCTGCTCCGCGAGAAATGCCTGGCCGGGCTGCAGCGCCGGTACGGCGGCCTGCGGCCCGAGGCGCTGAAGCGGCTCGATTACGAGCTCGACATCATAGGCCGGAAGGGATTCGCGGCGATTTTCCTGATCGTGGAGGACATCGTCAGCCGGGTGCCGCGCACCTGCGGCCGCGGATCCGCAGCCGCGAGCCTGGTGTCCTATGCGCTCGGCATCACGCATGTCGACCCGCTTCTGCACAACCTGTTCTTCGAGCGCTTCCTGAACCCGGGACGCAGGGACCCGCCGGACATCGATGTGGATTTCCCGTGGGACGAGCGCGACGCGGTGCTGGATTACGTGTTCCGGAAATACGGACCCGAGCGCTCGGCCATGGTCGCGAACCATGCCGGATTCCAGCTCCGCGCTGCCGTGCGCGAGACGGCGAAGGTTTACGGCCTCCCGGACGCGGAGATCAAGCGCGTCACGGACCGCCTTTCGCATCTCTGGTTCTGGGGCCGGGATTCGGTGGAGGACGTCATCGCCGCACATCCTTTGTTCAGAGGCCTGGACCTGGGCCCGCCCTGGCCCGACATCCTGAAATGGGCTTCCAGGCTGCAGGGCGTCCCCAGGCATCTTTCCGTGCATTGTGGCGGTGTGGTGGTGGCGCCGGACGGGCTTGCGGCCCGCGTGCCGGTCGAGATCGCGCCCAAGGGCGTGCGCATCGTGCAGTGGGAGAAGGATCAGACCGAGGACGGGGGCCTGGTGAAGATCGATCTTCTTGGCAACCGGTCCCTGGCGGTCGTGCGCGACTCTATCGACGCCGTGCGCAGGAACACGGGGCAGGTGATCGCGTACGAGACCTTCAGCCCCCTGGACGATCCGGAAACCCGGGCGCTCATCGCGGCCGGGGACACGGTGGGCGTTTTCTACATCGAATCCCCGGCCATGCGCCAGCTTCAGAAGAAAACCCGGAAGGGCGACTACGGGCATCTGGTGATTCACAGTTCGATCATACGGCCTGCGGCAAACCGGTACATCAACGAGTACATCCGCAGGCTGAGGGGCGGTCCGTACGAATCCCTGCATCCGGTGATGGACCGGGTGCTCGGCGAGACGTACGGCATCATGGTGTACCAGGAGGATGTGACCAGGGTGGCCATGGCGCTGGCCGGATTTTCCGCTGAGGAAGGGGACGGCCTCCGGAAGACCCTGTCCAAGAAGCGGAATGCCAGGAAAATGTCCGCGTTCCGCGAACGGTTCGCCCGCGGGGCGTCGGAGAGGGGCGTTGCCGCTCCGGTGATCGAGAAAGTCTGGGACATGATACTCAGCTTTTCCGGATACAGCTTCTGCAAGCCGCATTCCGCGTCCTACGCGCTCGTGTCCTTTCAGTCCGCCTACCTGCGCGCGCATCACCCGGCCGAGTTCATGGCCGCCGTGATCTCGAACCAGGGGGGGTATTACTCCACGTTCGCCTACATCTCGGAGGCGCGGCGCATGGGCCTCTCCATCCTTCCTCCGGACATCCATGCGAGCGAAAAACAATATACGGGAGGGGGGAAAAACATCCGGGTCGGCCTGATGCAACTGTCGGGATTGAAGGAAAAGGCACTTGAGCGCGTGCTTGCCGAGCGGGGGCGGGGGGGGCCGTTCCGGTCGTTCGAGGATTTCCTCAGGCGCGTCCGCATCGATCCCTCAGATGCCAGGGTACTGGTCAAGGCCGGCTGCTTCGATTCGATATCCGGCGGTCACAGCAGGGCGGAATTGCTGTGGAGGCTCTATTCGGAGAGAAGGGACGAGGATGCAGCCGCCCCCCGCGGCGGAAAGGAGTCCCAGGATGAAAAAGATTTCAGGACTCGAGGCTGGGCAGTTTCCCCCCTCCAGGGGGGAAAGACAAAGGGGGACCCCTCATCCCTTTATCCTTCTCCCTCTGGTGTGGCCGGGGGGATGCTTTTACCCCGGCAGACCGAATTGGATCTTTTCAAGGATGAGGCGACCGTTATCCCGCATTTGGGCCGTTACGATTTCCGGACACTGTTGATGCACGAAGTGGAGGTGCTCGGCTTTCCGCTGAGCGTGCATCCGCTCGACCTGTACAGGGACTGCCTGGCCGGCCTCCCGTATGTGCAGGCCTGCGACATGGAGAAGCATGCGGGCAGGCGCGTGACCATGATCGGCTGGTGGGTGACGAACAAGATGGTGTACACGAAGAACGAGGAGCCGATGTCTTTCATCAGCTTCGAGGACACAACCGCGCTGTTCGAGACGGTTGTCTTCCCGGAACCCTTCCGGAAATTCTGCGCCGTCTGGACGCAGACCAGGCCCTACATCCTGCGCGGGCTTGTAGACGAGGAGTACGGCGCCTTCACGCTTCACGTGGAGCAGATGGCATTTCTAGATGAAAGGAGGAAGCGGAATACGGCTTTGGCCTGGGATTCCGGTCGGATCATGATCGGGGGGGGCTGACGCTGCACACTTCGACAACCGGTAAACGGTTGCCCCAGAACGTTTTTCTTTTTCATCTCTTGAATTTAAAGAATGAAATCGTTATAATTCCTGATGATTCCTATATTCAACCACCCGTGTTCCCCGATGACTCAGGCGTCTTCCATTCCGCGAAGGAGGTTCCCATGTCCTGTTATAAAGGAAGTTTCTGGGCAGGATCGTCCATCGGATTCGGGGCCATACTGGCCATGATCATGTCCTGGACCGCGAACAAATCCGTCATTCTGGTCCTGTTCCATGCCATACTCGGATGGATCTATGTGATCTACTACCTCATCACCCATCATGACTGGACCTGGTTTTAGGGGAGAACAGACATGAGCGGCCGCAGCTTTAAACCTTTTTTGATTCTCTTTCTGCATTCCTCTTTGCTGTGGGGACAATTCCGGCCGCATCCCGACGGTCCGCTTGCCCATACGTTTTCCATCGTGGCGCGCGATCCGTCGACAGGAGAAATGGGGGTGGCCGTTCAATCCCACTGGTTTTCGGTCGGATCCGCGGTTTCCTGGGCAGAGGCAGGGGCAGGTGCGATCGCCACGCAATCGCTTGTCAACATTTCATTCGGACCGAGGGGGCTCGAGCTGCTGAAACAGGGGAAAGCGGCACAGGAAGTTGTGCGTTTGCTCATTGATGCGGACGAAGGCCGGGATTTCAGGCAGCTCGCAGTGGTGGATGCAAAGGGGAATATCGCCGTTCATACCGGGAAAAAATGCATCCGGGATGCAGGGCATCGGACGGGCGTCCAGTTCTCCTGCCAGGCCAACATGATGCGGAATGGAAAGGTCTGGGGCGCCATGGCCCGTGCCTATGAAAGGGCGGAAGGCCCTCTCGCGGAAAGGCTGATTGCGGCACTGGAAGCCGGCCAGGAAGCGGGCGGCGACATCCGTGGCAGGCAATCCTCCGCCATCCTGATCGTCAAGCCCAATGCCTCGGACAGGCCCTGGGAGGACCGGCTGATGGATCTGCGCGTCGAGGATCATCCTGAGCCGATACTGGAGTTGAAACGGCTTGTACGTATCCACAGGGCATACGAACACATGAATGCCGGAGATCTGGCCGTTGAAAAAAACGACGTAAAGACCGCTCTGGAGGAATACCGCTCGGCCGAGGCCCTTTTCCCTGACAACCTGGAAATGAAATACTGGCATGCCGTATCCCTGGCCAATGCCGGCCTGCTGGATCAGGCCATGCCCATTTTCCGGGATGTTTTTTCACAGGATGAAAACTGGAGGCTGCTCACCGGACGGCTGCCCGATTCGGGCATTCTGACGATCAGCCGGAAGGATTTGAAGAAGGTTCTCAGTATCCGTTGAGGGGTTTTGTACTCCGGCGGCCGCGCCTGATCAGCACATCCCGGGGAAACATCTATCGCGGAGAACCGTATGATCCATTATCATACCCGATCCTTGAGGGGAGGAACTCGCGACATGAAAAAAAGCATTCTGATCCTGATGACGACCGTCCTTGCAGTCTCTCTTTTCGCTCAGGATGAGGAGGAGACGCTCCTCACGGGCGACATCACCCACGGCGGATTCGGCGGACCTGTCGTGAAATGGACATCCGTTCAAAAGGAATTCGGAGTCCTGGTGGGAGGCCGTGGTGGCTGGATCATCAACCATGCCTTTTCAATCGGGGGAGGGGGATACGGACTTGTCAATTCCATCCCTCCTGCAGAAAATGTGGATTTCGGCGACTGGTTTTTCAGCGAACCGGTTCTGGGCATGGGATACGGCGGTTTCGAAATGGAGGCGATCATCCGTTCGGACCAGCTGGTCCATTCGGCCATCATTCTGCTCATCGGGGCTGGGGGTGTCGGCTATCACGAGGCATGGGACAGCAACTGGGAGGAGGATGATTCTCATCATCAATGGGACTCTTTCTTCATCCTCGAGCCGGGAATCAATGTTGAGTTGAATGTTGCCGCATTTTTCAGGCTCAATGCAGGAGCCAGCTACCGATTCGTGTCCGGTGTGGACAAGTGGGGACTCTCGGATTCGGATATCGGTGGGCCTGCCGTCACATTGACGCTGAAATTCGGAAAATTCTGATTTTTCTTCATTCCGCTCCAAACATTCAAAAAGCCCCTGTGCGCTGCAGGCAGCAGGGGCTTTTTACATCCGGCTGTGTAACCGTGCTCAGCTGACCGTATTTTTCAGATTGGTGCCCTCGGTCTGAGCTCCGGCGAGGTCGGCGTTCATGAGGTTCGCGCCGTCCAGTTTGGCGCGTGTGAGATTGGCGTTCCGGAGATTGGCCCGCTGGAGCTGGGCGCCGGAAAAGTCCGCCTCCTTCAGGTTTGCACCAACCAGGCTGGCCCTTTTCAACTTGGCACGGACGAGCAGGGCTCCCTGGCAGTTCGCCCCGTCCAACTGGGCTCCGAACAGGGAAAGCCCGCTGAGGTCGGTATTCCTGAGATTGGTTTTTTCCATGTTGGTGTCCTGGAGATTGGCGCCGGTCAGAACAGCGCCTTCGAGATTCGAGCCCTGGAGATTGGCGCCGAACAGGAAGGCATTCTCCATGTTCGCCCCGCGGAGATCCGCGCTGGACAGGTTGGCGTTTTGAAAATGGGCGTTCTTCAGATTGGCATTCCGGAAATCCGCGCCCTTGAGGTTCGAATAGGACAGGTCCGCCTCTTCCAGGTCCGCCCCCTGCATGGATTCGCCCTTCTGGATTTTTGCCACAATGATTTCCCGGGTCCATTTGGGCATATCAGGCTCCTTTCCCGAAACCGGCGGCCGCTTCCTCGACGGAATCATAGATCTTCAGGATCTGGTCCAGCTTGGTGATCTCGATCGGGCGCCTGACCCTGTCGTTGAGCTTCGCGAGTCTCATGTCGCCGCCGCTTCCCCGAAGGGTGATCATGCCTGCCATCAGGCTTCCCAGGCCCGAACTGTTCATCCATTTGACCTGTTCCATGTCCACCACGATCTGTACCGCGCCTTCGCGTATGGCGGAGTAGATGCGCTCCTGGAAGGCCCTGGTCTCGTCTCCGCCCATGAGTTCCCCCTCCAGGTGGAGGATGAGGGCATCGCCGGTTTTGGATTCTTTCAGCTGTACGGTCATGGTTTATCCCTTTCCTGTAAACCGATTTTCAACGCTGTTGGGATCATTCGTACCTCAGGGATTCAATCGGATCCATGCGGCTGGCCTTGGCGGCGGGATAGACTCCGAACACAACCCCCACCAGCGAGCAGAAGAAGAAACCGATGACGATGGTCCAGACAGGGATGGCTGCAGGCACAGGCGAAATCAATGCGACCAGCTGCCCGATGCCCACACCCGCCAGGATTCCGATGATGCCGCCGATTTCCGAGAGCATGACTGCTTCCACGAGAAACTGGAACAGGATGTCCCGCCGTTTGGCGCCGATGGCCATGCGCACGCCGATCTCACGCGTGCGCTCCCGTATGGAAACCAGAAGGATGTTCATGATCCCGATGCCTGCCACCAGAAGCGAGAAGGAAACGATGACGATGGCTCCAATGCGCACGGCCCGGGTCATGTTGTTGAACCTTTCAATCAGGCTGTCGCTGGTCCATATCTCGAAATCGTTCGGTTCGCCAGGCGGAACCTTCCTCACCGCCCGGAGCACGCCGATCACCTGTTCCTGAGCGGTTTCCATCATCAGCGGGTCCTTCACCGACACCGTGATATTCAGGGATCTTTCACGGTTGCCGTAATATTTCAGAAAAACACTTAAGGGAATCACCACGCGGTTGTCGTTGCTTTCCCCGAACCGGCCGCCCTGTTTTTCGATCACGCCGATGACTTCGTAATAGCGGCCGTCGACGTTGATCTCTTCGCCCAGAGGATTCTGGAAGGGGAACAGCTCATCCACAACATCCATCCCGATCACTGCGACGTCCCGGTTGTACTGGTCGTCCGTATCCGTGATGGCGCGGCCCTGTTCGATAAAATATCCGTTGTTCGGGAAAAAGGCGGACTGCCCGCCCGCCAGGAACATCACAGGACTGGTTTTTTTATCTTTGTATTTGACGGTCATTCCGAATTGCCAGGCTTCCGGTCCGACTTGTTCCACCGCTGCACAGTGCCTGGCGATGGCATTTGATTCTTCCAGAGTGATATTTTTTCTTTTTTTCTCCTGGTCGCGATGATGCCCTCCGCCCATCATGACCGGATCCCTCTGCACCTGAAACACATTCGAGCCGAGCTGTTCCATCTCCTGCTGCATGTCCTTCTGGAATCCTTCGATCAGGGACTGCATGCCGATGATCGCCGTTACACCGATGATCACCCCGAGCAGCGTCAGGAAGGAGCGCATCTTGTGCGTCCGGATGACGTCCAGCGCAATGTAAAAACTCTCTTGAACCTGCATGGGTAGCCCTTGTTTTCGACTGAACGGTTATTCGTAACGCAAGGCGACGATCGGGTCCAGCCGCGCCGCCTTAGAGGCGGGATACAGGCCGAAAAACAGCCCGATGGCCACCGTGAATCCGACGCCCAGGAAAAGGACCCAGGTCGATATGTTGACCGGAAGGGGGGTGGTCTTTCGCACAACGAGTGCGATCGCGATTGAGACGAGAATCCCCAGGAGTACGCCGATGCCGGAAATGAACATGGATTCGACCAGGAACTGCCACATGATGATCCTTCGCTTGGCGCCGATCGCCTTGCGGATACCGATTTCCCGAGTCCTTTCCGTGACCGAAACGAGCATGATGTTCATGATGCCGATGCCGCCCACAACCAGCGAGATCGATCCGATTCCGATCAGCACAATCCACAGCACACGTGTCAGCTGGTTGTACAGGTCCATCAGCTGGCTCTGCTGGTTGATGGCGAAATCGTCCGGTTTCCCGGCTTCCAGGCCCCTGATCCTCCGCATGAGTCCCATGAGCTGATCGATCAAGGCCTCCAGCTGCCTGGGATCCTTCGGCTTGACCAGGATGGTCATGTAATTTTTTCTTCCGTAATGCTTTTCAAACACCGTGTAGGGGATGATGGCTGTGTTGTCCTGGCTTTCCCCGAATATCTGGCCTTTTTTCATCAAAACGCCGGTGATTGTAAAATGATGGGCTCCGATTTTGATCCGTTTTCCGATTGGATTCTCATCCTGGAAGAGTTTTTCAGCGACTTCGAAACCGATCAGGCAGAGGTTTTTTCTGAACTCCACCTCCGGCATGTTGAAGAACCGCCCTTGTTCCGGTACGGCGTCGGCCGTCACCGAATAAGCCTCCGTTGTCCCGATGACCGTGACATTGTCCAGCGATTCATTATGATACTTGACCGTCTTCCGGGTGTCCAGTTCCGGAGCCACCACATCCGCGAGTGTCGCGTGTTCGAGTATGAATTTGTAATGTTTTTCCTCGATCTGCCTGCGCTTGACGTATTCGAGGTATTCCTCGTAACTCCGGATGATCCACGGCATCTTGGAGATGTACAGCGTGTCCGCGCCCAGGCCGGACATCTCCTTCTTTACGTAGGCATTGAGCCCCTGGATGACGGAGATGATCACCGTGACCACGATCACGCCGATGAAAATGCCCAGCGTCGTCAGGATGGTCCTCATCCGGTTTGTTCTCAGGGCGTTGAGCGCGATTTTCAGCCCTTCTCCAAGTTCGATTTTTGAAATCTGCATGATCAATCGCCTCGCTGACAGACCGGATGGATGGGAAGGCCATGGGGGCCGGAGGGTCTTTTCAACGGGCCTCGTCTCTTTCGATCTTTCCGTCCCTCAGCCGGATGATCCGGTCCGAATGCTCTGCGATGTACTCCTCGTGCGTCACCAGGATGATCGTGTTCCCGGTTTCATGGAGTTCCTCGAACAGGTCCATGATCTCGTCGCCGGTGCGCGTGTCGAGGTTTCCGGTCGGCTCGTCCGCCAGAATGATGGAGGGATTGTTGATCAGGGCCCTGGCTACTGCCACGCGCTGCCGCTGTCCGCCGGAAAGCTCGTTGGGGCGGTGATTCATCCGGTCCCCGAGCCCCACCTTTTTAAGCGCTTTTTCAGCAAGATCCTTCCGCATGGCGGCGGGGGT
>Ga0233423_10000348_pt1 | contig 25352 bp, 16 predicted proteins | sample Watercolumn_Mata_FD_180713 | JGI IMG/M metagenome (GOLD analysis project Ga0233423, IMG submission 180713) | Freshwater microbial communities from Lake Matano, South Sulawesi, Indonesia - Watercolumn_Matano_2014_112_MG | ecosystem: Environmental > Aquatic > Freshwater > Lake | place: Indonesia...
AGGAACAACTGGCTTTCTGAATTTTACGTTATTGATTGCCATGAAAAACACCAATTTGTTCCCAAGATTTTCGATTCCATTCAACATCATAATGCCGCCGGTCTGTGCAAGCGCCTCAACGATTAGAACTCCCGGCATTACCGGTTGACCTGGAAAATGCCCTTGGAAGAACAATTCATTCATAGTGACATTCTTGACTCCAACAACACGTTCATCAAGCTGGAATTCAATGATTTTGTCTACTAAAAGGAAAGGATAGCGGTGCGGCAAAATTCGTTGTATCGCATTAATATCAAAAATGATACCTTCTTTCTTCTCATGCTGATACTTTCGAACTAGTTTATTTTGCTGATAGAGTTTTCGAACTTTTCTTGCAAATTCAATATTAGCAGCATGTCCCGGACGAGCAGCTAGAATTTGTGCTTTTATTGGTGCTCCGATTAACGCAAGGTCACCAATCATATCAAGTAACTTATGACGCGCTGGTTCGTTCCGATAATGAAGTTTTTTATCGTTTAAAACACCGGTTGATCCAAGAATCACAGAATGATCAAGTCCTAATTTATGCATCAGTTTTCGAAGCTCATCCTCTGTATGTTCCTGATCAACAATAACTATTGCATTATCTAGATTTCCACCTTTTATCAAGCCCTGATCGAACAACATTTCTACTTCGTGAAGAAAACAGAATGTCCGTGCTGACGAAAATTCGGAGACAAATTCTTTCTCCATATTAAACAAACCAGTATGCTGGCTTCCGAGTGCAGGATTATTGTAATCGATCATCACTGTTAATCGGAAATCATCTGTTGGTAATGCAACGATTTCTACGCCACGAGCCTGATCTTGATAATGCACGACCTGATCGATAATAAGATAGTCTTTAGGAGATTCTTGATCTTCGACTCCTGCATTTAAAAGCATATCTACAAATGGTTTAGCACTGCCGTCGCCAATCGGTGGCTCAACGTTGTCCAGCTCAACAACCACATTGTCTATTTGTAGTCCTGCAATGGCAGCAAGGACATGCTCCACGGTATGTACGCGAGTGTTTCCAATGCCAAGCGTAGTGCCTCGCTTTAGATCTACAACATGTTCGACATCGGCTGGAATTTCTGGTGAATCAGGTAGGTCAACTCGACGAAATCGAATTCCATAATTTTCTGGCGCGGGTTTAAATGTCATTGTTGTTGTAACTCCAGTATGAAGGCCGACGCCAGACATAGACACAGGTTTTTTAATCGTTAATTGCTGAACAAGCATTCTTTCTACTTCTCCTTGTGTTGTAATTCTGAAATTTTATTTTCGAGTTCTGTGACTTTCTTTTGAAGCGCAGCGATTTCGCGTATTGTATCCGGTAACATCTTTAAGCCGATATATGCACGTTGAGCTTTCCTTGCATCGTCTGCCGGATATCCGAAAAGAGTTTTGCCAGGTTCCTCTATGTTGTTTGGAACACCCGATTGTGCAAGTATCACCGTCCGATCTGCAATATGTATATGACCAGCAATTCCAACTTGACCAGCGATTTGGCAATTCTTCCCAATTTTTGTGCTACCACTAATTCCTGTTTGAGCTGCGATGACAGTATTCTCACCGACGACAACGTTATGAGCAATTTGAATGAGATTGTCCAATTTTACACCTCGGCATATTCGTGTCTCTCCAATTGTTGCCCGATCTATTGTGGTATTCGCGCCAATTTCTACATCATCCTCAATAACAACAATCCCCAATTGAGGTATTTTTTCGTACGACCCATCTGACTGTGGAGCAAATCCAAAACCGTCTGAACCAACAACCACTCCCGAATGCAAATTCACTCTATTCCCAATTTGACATTGATGGTAAACAACAACATTAGGATAAAAAGTGCAATCCTCACCTATATGAGTATAATTTCCAACAACGCACCCTGCACCAACCTTTGTTCCACGCCCAATTACAGCTTGTTCACCTACAACAACATTTGGCCCTAGCGAAACATTCTCACCAATTTGAGCATTGGACGCGATAAAAGCTGTCGGATGAATTCCTGAGTTGAACAGTTCTATCTTTGGTGTAAAGTGTTTTAAAACCTGAAGGAATGCTACATAAGGGTCATCAACTTTTATAAAAACAAGTGAACTCCGATGTTCATATTTCCGCGTATCGAGTTTTCTAGAAACCAAAACTGCTGACGCCTGAGTATTCTCGAGGTACTTTTCGTATTTCGGATTAGCGAGGAATGTTATTGTTCCCTGAGCGGCTTCTTCGATTTTCGCGACATTTAATATCTCTTGTGCAATCCTGGAATCACCTCCCAGAATTTCACCCTTAAGCCACTCTGCAATCTCTTGAATGGTCATGCTGGACTTTTACTTTGTAGGAGAAGTAGTGAGTGGTGTAACTTTCAACTTCTCGAAAATTTTTTGGGTCAAATCGTATTTTTCATTTGCGTACATAAGAAGTATATCACCACTTTTATCGAAGATATAGTCGTATCCTTCTTCATTCGCAACGGTCTGGATCGACTTAAAAACCCGATCCTGAACCGGTTTCATCAATTCGTTTTGTTTATTGAACAATTCACCAGATTGCCCAAATTTTAGATTGCGATAATCGATGATTTTTTGATCCAAATCGCGCAGTTCCTTCTCGGTATCTGCCCTTCGTTGTTCCGTCATTATGAGTTTCCGCTTATCATATTCATCGAACTTCTTCTTCCACTCGTCCTGCATTTTATTTAATTCCTGTTGCCAATCAGCGACAAGCTGATCGAGTTGCTTCTGGGCATCTTGAGCATCGGGAAGTTGTTTCATAATGGCTTCGGAGCTAAAATAACCAATCTTCATTTGGGCATTCACTGGCATCAATAAAAACAGAATGCCAATAATGCTTACGCCAAAAAGTCTCATCATATTTTTATCTCCTGTTTGTTTATAAGGAGTTAATCAAGCTTACTTCGTTTCTTTAGACTTTGCTGGTGCAACCGGACTACCAGTTTTTAGATAATCAATGACTTTATATGTTAAATCAAATTTTGCATCTGCATAAAGGAGGTTCGTTGCTGCTTCCAATTTATCAAACACATAATTAAATCCATTATCCTTCGCCACCTGTTCGATTGCTTTCATCACTCTTTCCTGAATTGGGGCAAACTTCTTTTCTCGAAGTTTTGCGACCTCTCCCTCACGCTGATCAAATTTTTGAAATTGATATTCGCGAGCTCGCTGTTGAAGATCCTGCAAACCTTTTTGTTTATCAGCTTTCGCTTTTGGATCTAATAATGCTTCTTTCTTTTGAAAATCATCAATACCATCTTGTAATTCTTTTCCCATCTTTTCCAGTTCATCCTGCCAGGTCTTTACCGAAGCTTCTAACTCTTTCTTCACTTGTTGAGCTTCGGGAAGTTCAAGAAGTATCTTTTCTGAATTTACATACGCAATCTTGACCGCCTGACCAACACTAAGTGATGAAACAAGTGTCAAGAGAACAAAAAGAAGAATGATTTTTTTCACGGTACCCTCTTTAAAATATGTGATTGAATAACCAATTATACAAATAAATTATCAAAATGAACGCCCAAATTGAAAATGGAACTTCCAGCCAGGCGCATCTCCGCCGTGTGTCCTTGCATCAAAACCATGTCCATAATCAAATCCGATCAGACCGATGGGATTTACCAATAGCCGCACTCCAAATCCTACAGAGCGTCGTAGATCTTGAGGATCCATAACTGTATGGTCTAACCAAACATTACCAGCCTCAGCAAAAAGAAGTGTATAAATTGGAATTGGATTTAATGCCAAAGCAAATCGCAACTCAGACGTGTATTTCATCATCGTCCTACCACCCAGTGAACCACGATACGGACCAAGACTATTATCATCATATCCACGTAATGGAGTTACTGAAATTTGGCCGAGTCCTGTCCCACCCATATAAAACAAATCTTGATAAGGAATTTTTGGATCTTTTTCTAAAGGAAATATTACACCGAATAAACTTGAACTCATTAATGTTATTCGACCGGATGAAATAAGAGGTAAATACCAATCTACCGAAAGGACATGTTTATGATAACGTGATTGCTGCACTCCAGAAAACTTTGGTATTCCATTAATATCTGTTAAAAGCGAAAAACTTGATCCACGAGCTGGAAAAATTGGACTATCGGTACTATTACGTGAAATCACTTGAGAAATTCCGACCTGCGTTGTTTTTCCTGGCGGATAGTATAAGTCATAGACCGAAGAACCTCCAAGAGAGTGATATGAATTTTCTTGTACACGTAATGTCCAATCACCTCTGAAATACATATCAGGCCATTTAAACCGGCGTCCAATTCGAATCGAAGCTCCTCGATAATGTATTTCAGCGTAATATGATTGATATGTGTCGAAAATGCTGAATCCAAATAACGTTGGTGAGTTGAACATCCAGGGTTCCTGGAATCCAATCGAGATAGTACGATAATAGTTGCTAACACCAAATTGCCAGTCAAACGTCAACGATTGGCCGGCGCCACCTCTAAATGGCTCTGAAATAGAAAAATTGTTAAAAGATAATCCGACACCACCACTGAATCCAAATGCTCCACTATAACCAACAGACATATTAAATGTATCGCTGGACTTCTCTTCAACAGAATACTCAAGTTCGACAGTTTTTTCATCAACTGGTCGGACATCAGGTTTTAACTTTTCAGGATTGAAATAATTTAATTGCTGTAACTGTCGTAAACTCCTAATGATCAATTGTCGGCTGAAATAATCACCTGGTTTCGTGAGTAATTCTCGCCGAATCACTTTTTCGTATGTCTTTGTATTTCCTGTGACAAGTACTCGACCGATTCGAAATTGATTCCGCTCAAATACTTTCATAACAATATCGAGACTGTCTTTTCCTATAACTTTCATTTCCGGTTCGACTTGAAACCACAAATATCCATTATCGGCGTAGAGGGAAGTCACGTCGGTCTCTTCTTCATTCCTACGTAAATTCTGCTCAAACTTCTCTTGGTTATAAACGTCACCTTGTTTAAAGCCAAGTCTGGCATTGAGTACGTCCGAAGGATAGACAGTATTTCCTTCCCACGAAATATTACGCACAAAGAATTGTTCTCCTTCAGAAACATAAATGTCTATCGTGAGATATTTTTTCGAATCATCGTATATTAAAGAATCGGCAAGCAATTCTGCATCTCGAAAACCATTCTTTCGATAAAAGGCGAGTATCAATCCTTTATCTTCCTGATATTTTTTCTTATCGAATTTATTTGTTTGCCAGAATTTCCACCAGGTTCGCTCATTCGTTTCTTTCATTTCACCCTTTAAATCGCCATCATCAAAACGACGATTTCCATGGAAGAAAATATTGTCGACTTTTACCTTTGGTCCTTCTTCTATTTCAATATGTAGTGTTACTCTTCCGGTCGTGTCATTTACAGTAACTAATGTCGGCTTAATTACAGCATTCAAATATCCATCTGAATCATATTGAGTTTTTAGAACTCGAATAATATTCGAAAGATCTTGCGGAGTTATTATCTGCCCTTTGATCAAATTGATCTTCTTTATAATATCATCTTCATCCAGTTCATCGTTACCGGAAATTTCGATACTTTCCATACGAGGATTTTCTTTTACCTTGATAAGCAAGTAGACACCGTCCTGGATTCGGTTTTCGATGAAAATTTGAACATCATCAAATAGTCGAAGATTATGCAAACGTTGAATGGCCAATTTTGTCTGTTCCCCAGGTATCGTCAATTCACCTCCCACTTTTAATCCTGTATTTGCGATTATTGCGGAGGGGTCTCCAGAACGTTGTCCTTCAACACTAATACCAAGAATCTTTAAAACTTCCTGACGAGGTTGCTGACCAAAAAGCATGCTTAATGGAAATAAAATACAAAGCAGGAAAACAATAATTCTAAACGTTTGTGACACGTTTCTTAAACCTTTCTATCAACCGTGTAGCGTGAGATCGTTTTGGTTTCTGCAATTGCTCACTGACTAAACCGAATCTACGTTCTCGTTTTTGAAAATCTGCAATCGCTTCGTACAATTGTTTTCGCCGAAATGCAGGCCAGAATTCCGGTGAAATTACAATTTCTGAGTAGGCGGATTGCCACAATAGAAAATTGCTCAAGCGTAATTCGCCACTAGTCCTAATGAGTAAATCCGGATCTGGGATATCTTTTGTTGTGAGATAACTACTCACCACCTCTTCGGTAATTTGATCTTTTTTCAATTTTCCAGAATGAATGTCATCATACATTTGTTTTATCGCGTTCGTGAGATCCCATCGACCGCTATAGCTAAGAGCAAGAACAAGAGTAAGCCCCCGATTCCCTTTCATTTCCTCGATAGCGTCGCGCAATTCTTGTGCAACATTAGATGGAAGCGCTTGAAATTCTCCAATTACTTGCAACCGTACATCATTCTGGTGAAGCCTATCACGTTCGTCCCGTAGGGCACTGACTAAAAGTCGCATCAGCACAGAAACTTCGTCTTTCGGTCGTTTCCAATTTTCTGTTGAAAAAGTATATAAAGTGAGGAATTTTACTCCAAGTTGCCCGCAAGCTTCCACAATATCTCGAACAGAGTTGACACCTTCCTTATGTCCTGCTACTCGTGGTAATCCTCTACGTTTTGCCCAACGTCCATTGCCATCCATAATAATGGCAATATGACTTGGAATTAGACCACTATCCAACAAATGTTTCTGCTGTTTTTTGTCAATTCCCTTAGCATTTTCTAATTGCACAAATTCTCCAGATTCCGATACTTTACAAATGAATGACACTAAATTTAACTTTTTTTGGAACGATAGTCAAAAAAAAGGCATCTAAAGGAGTAAGAAAAATAGAAAAATTCACAAGAATTGGATTTCTTGACTGCCCTTCTAAAATTGGTTATATTAACCATGGAAACTAAATTTAATGTAGGATCGTTAATAATCAGGAAGTCAGACGTCCAGCATTAAATGTTAGTTCCGTTTTTGACTAGGAAAGGATTATGGAAGGTAATTTTTCAAATAGAGTTCAAGATGTTATTCGATTAAGTCGTGAAGAAGCACTCCGGTTGGGCCATGATTATATTGGAACTGAACATCTAATTTTAGGCATTATTCGTGAAGGTGAAGGAATTGCAGTAAAAATTCTTAGAAATCTTGGTGTGGATCTCTATAAACTTAAGAAAGCAATTGAAGATACAGTCCGAACATCAGGTGGAACATTGACAATTGGTAACATTCCACTCACGAAGCAAGCAGAAAAAGTTCTTAAAATCACATATCTGGAAGCCAAACTCTATAAATCTGATGTTATTGGAACTGAACATCTATTGCTCTCATTATTGCGTGATGATGATAATATTGCAGCTCAGATTATGCATCAATTTAATGTTCATTATGATGTTGTTCGGAATGAGCTAGATAATATAATTTCTGGAAAACCTTCTTCTCCGCCCGGTCAACCACACGCACAACCTGAGAAAAAACAGGATCGGTCAAAAACGCCTGTTTTAGATAATTTTGGCCGAGATCTCACAAAATTAGCTGTAGAGGATAAACTAGATCCAATTGTAGGTAGAGAAAAAGAAATTGAACGTGTTGCCCAAGTACTAAGTCGAAGAAAGAAAAACAATCCAGTACTCATTGGTGAACCTGGTGTCGGGAAATCGGCTATCGCAGAGGGTTTAGCTCTGCGTATCGTTCAAAAAAAGGTTTCGCGTGTTCTACATGAGAAACGGGTGATAACACTTGATCTAGCTGCATTGGTCGCAGGAACAAAATACCGCGGTCAATTTGAAGAGCGAATGAAGGCTGTAATGAATGAGCTTGAGAAAGCAAAGGATGTTATCCTTTTCATCGACGAATTGCATACAATTGTTGGTGCAGGTGGTGCAAGTGGTTCATTGGATGCTTCGAATATGTTCAAGCCCGCATTAGCACGAGGTGATTTACAATGTATCGGCGCAACAACCCTTGATGAATACCGACAATACATAGAAAAAGACGGGGCGCTCGATCGCCGATTCCAAAAAATCATGGTTGATCCAACTACCGTCGATGAAACCATACAAATCCTTCAAAACATTCGGCATAAATACGAAGAACACCATGGAGTTTTGTATAGCGAAAAAGCTTTAGAAGCAGCCGTTCGTCTAAGCGATCGATATATTACAGACAGATATCTTCCCGATAAAGCTATTGATGTGATGGATGAGGCTGGATCGAGGGTACATCTTGCAAATATAAAGGTTCCCAAAGAAATCCTTGTTCTCGAAGAAGAGATTGAAAAAATAAGACAATCAAAAAATCAGGTTGTAAAAAATCAGAACTTCGAAGAAGCGGCGCGTTTGCGCGATCTGGAGAAAAAACTCCTGAATGACTTAGAAATTGCAAAGAGAGAATGGGAATTAAAAGCCCGTGATATGATTTACGATGTAAATGAAGAAGACTGTGCATCAGTCGTTTCGATGATGACAAATATTCCAGTGCAGAAAGTTGCGCAAAGTGAATCAGAAAAGCTCCTCAAGATGGAATCGGCGCTTACTGAAATGGTAGTAGGTCAGGATGAAGCCATTAGCAAACTTACAAAAGCAATCCGGCGTGCACGCGCTGGACTAAAAGATCCAAAACGGCCGATAGGTTCTTTCATCTTTCTTGGCCCTACAGGTGTCGGGAAAACGGAAATGGCTAAGGCACTCGCACGTTACTTATTCGATTCCGAAGAAGCGTTGGTGCGGATTGATATGAGCGAGTATATGGAAAAGTTCGCCGTTTCAAGATTAGTGGGGGCACCTCCGGGATACGTAGGATATGAAGAAGGTGGACAATTAACAGAGAAAGTCCGTAGAAAGCCTTATTCGGTTGTCCTTTTAGACGAAATTGAAAAGGCACACCCCGATGTGTTCAATATTTTGTTGCAGGTTCTGGATGATGGAATTCTCACTGATAGCCTTGGTCGGAGAGTAGATTTTAAGAATACAATACTCATAATGACTTCTAACTTGGGTTCACGTGACATCAAGGTTACGGGCGGATTGGGTTTCAGTACAAATACTCATGAAGACAAATACAAATCAATGAAATCCAGCATAGAAGACGCCCTAAAACGAGTCTTCAATCCAGAATTTCTCAATCGTGTAGATGACACGATAATTTTCCACCAGCTTGAACGATCTCATATCTTTAAGATTATCGATATCGCAGCAAAAGATCTTTTCAGTCGAATGACCTCTATGGGAATTTCGATTGAGTTAACACAAGGTGCAAAAGATTTCCTTGCCGACAAGGGATACGATCCGATGTTTGGAGCACGTCCGCTACGTAGAGCAGTGATGAAGTATATTGAAGATCCTTTAGCAGAAGAGATTCTCAAAGGAACATTTATTCAAGGAAGCGTTGTCCGTACTAAATTGAATAAAGAAAAAGAAGAGCTCTATTTTATCGATGCAGCGAAAGACACCGAAGGAGATCAATTCAAAGAACAAAATGAAGAGATCATTGATACGAAATAAGAGATCAAAATAATGTATCTAAAAATCCCCCGGCGTACACTGGGGGATTTCTTTTTCTAGAGATCCGTAAGGCAGCATTTAACTTTAGTTCAATTGAAAAGTGGAATCTCAAAAAATTTATATCTTATTCTATAAGCCATATGGCGTTCTTTCCCAATTTACAAAAGAACATGGTCATCAAGCCCTTTGTGATTATGGGCCATTTCCTAAGAATATTTATCCCGCTGGACGATTAGATGTCGATAGCGAAGGACTCCTTCTTTTAACAAATGATAATACAACAAAACACTTTTTCACCAGTCCAGCATTCGAGCATCCTAAAACCTATCTGGTTCAGGTCGAAGGAATTCCACAAACCTCAGATTTATCGAAGTTAGAAAAAGGCGTTCTTATCGATGGAAAGCGAACACGACCTTCAACTGTTCGATTATTGGAGCAGGAGCCTATGGTTCCTCCTCGATCAATTCCTATTCGTTTTCGAAAATCTATTCCTACCTCTTGGATAGAAATAATAATTCATGAAGGTCGTAATCGTCAGATCCGGAAAATGACTGCTTCAATAGGTTTCCCGACATTAAGGATACTACGAACTGCAATTACATATCTCACACTCAATGGATTGAAGCCCGGTGATCATCGCCAACTTTCAACTGACGAAATAGCTGAGCTTACGACCTACCTATCGTCCCAGTCGTAGTTAATAAATAATATCTACTTCAAAAAAGAAATTTGTTTTTTTACTAAGATAGAACCATTTCCTGGTGGGGCCTAATATCATAGGAATAAGGGATTTTTAAATAAAAACCCCGACGCACTACCAAACGTCGGGGTTAGGGAGGCTATCAAACTACCCGCCATTGGGGAGTGGCGAGTGAGTTCAATAATAAGAACGAACAAATAGATGAAATGGTTCCCGTTAAAATGTTGAAAAGATCACCAGAAAAAGTGGCAAATGAGTAGAAAACTTCGTTACTTTTACTAAATTTTTAACAGTTTAATTACTTCATTTTATGGAGGATATCCTTATGGCTAATACAATTACAATAACCGATAACCGGACAGGAAAGCAATATGAAATTCCAATTGAGCATGATACCATACGTGCAATGGATCTTCGGAAAATAAAAGTCAAAGATGATGATTTTGGAATGATGACATATGATCCTGCCTTTATGAACACAGCGTCTTGTCAAAGTAAAATTACCTACATCGATGGGGATCGTGGAATTCTCCGCTATCGTGGTTATCCAATTGACCAGCTTGCCGAAAAAAGTAATCATCTTGAAGTTGCTTATCTCATTATGTTCGGTGAATTACCAACCACTGCACAGCTTAAGGAATGGACTGAGAACATCATGAGTCACACTGGTGTCTTCGAGCAAATTCAAAAAGTTCTTCCGGGTTTTAAACAAAATGCACATCCTATGGGCATGCTCGCAAGTTTAGTTGCAGCTCTTTCAACATACTATCCAGAATCACGAAAGGTTTCGGATGCTGCGAATCGGTTATTACAAATCCACAGACTCATCGCAAAAATGCCAACATTAGGTGCTTGGTGTTATCGACACGGGAAAGGACTTGCACCTGTTGCTCCTGAGAGTGGATTGAGTTACGCTGGTACTTTTTTACAAATGATGTATAAGGTAAACGGTCAAAAATATACACCAAATCCCATTTTGGAACGTGCACTTGACATTCTTTTCATTCTCCATGCCGATCATGAACAAAACTGCAGTACAAGCACTATGCGAGTGATCGGAAGTTCACAAGCCGACCCATATGTCTCGATGGCTGGAGCTATCGGTGCGTTATTTGGACCACTTCATGGTGGTGCAAATGAACAAGTACTTGTTATGCTGAAAGAAATTGGTTCAAAAGATAATATTCCAGCTTTCATCAAAGAGGTAAAAGAAGGAAAAGGTGAAAAACGTCTAATGGGATTTGGACATCGTGTATATAAGAATTATGATCCACGAGCAAAAATAATCAAGCAAACAGCTGATCAAGTATTCGAGATAACTGGCCGAAATCCTTTATTAGACATCGCGATTGAATTAGAGCGGATCGCACTCCAAGATGAATATTTTATCAAACGTAAGCTTTATCCAAATGTCGACTTCTATTCAGGCATTATTTATCAGGCAATGGGCTTCCCGACAGATTTCTTTACCGTGTTGTTTGCCATCCCGAGAACCGCTGGTTGGCTTGCACAATGGTTGGAAATGGTTGTAGATCCAGAGCAGAAAATCGCACGTCCGCGGCAGGTGTTCCTTGGAAGTGACGAGCGAGCATATATTCCTATAGAAAAGCGATAATTCAATTATCAGAACCGATTAACATAAAAACTCCTCCTTTCAGTTGCATGATTGGAGGAGTTTTTGTTTCTTCATATCAAATATTTATACTCGAATAATTTTGAGACTATCTGACAACTTCATCGTAAAAATATTTTTATGAAAATTCCATTGCGTTTCAATTCCAGCGAGCAGTCAGCTAAACAACTTTTTTTCCTGATCCTATCGAGTTCAGGAGGCGCAGGACATATTCGAGCTGCTGAGGCTCTACATCGGACAGCGTCACTTACTGGGCTTCCAATTCGAACAGAACATCATGATGTACTTGACTTTACATCGAAATTATTTAGGAGATTGTACGCGGAATCCTATTTGCAAATGGTAAATAGAGCACCGGAATTATGGGGATATCTCTACCAGCAATCTGAACGAAAACCTTACAAGAAAAAAGGACTCTTACGTTCCTTCGATCATTTCAATTACAGACATTACCTCCAGTCCATCAAGAGATTAAAACCTGATGCAATCATTTGCACACATTTTCTCCCATATATCTCGATATCCAATGAATTACAAAAAAATGATGTAACTATACCGATTTTTGCAGCTACTACAGACTTCGATATTCATCAACTTTGGGTAGATCCAGTTATACAGAAATATTATGTTCATCATGAAGAATCTGCATGGCAACTTCAATCGAAGCAAGTTCCGCAGGATAAAATTGTAGTAACCGGAATCCCTGTAATGCCAGAATTTAGATCAAAGGAAAAGACTAAACATGCAAGAGCTACACTTAATATTGATCGAAACCGATTTACAGTACTAATCCTTTCTGGGGGATTTGGAATTGGACGCATAAAGGAGATTGTCGAACACACGATAAAAACGCTTGCCAATTTTACTTCAACAAAATTTACCATCCTTGTTGTGTGCGGCAAGAATGAAAAAGCGTTGTCTGAGTTGAATAACATGCAATTCCCAACTAACATTAAGCACAATATCTTTGGATTTGTGAATAATATTCACCAACTGATGGATGCCTCAGATTTACTTATTTCTAAAGCCGGTGGACTCACTTCCTCTGAGGCGATGGCTAAGGCGCTACCGATGCTTATAATTGATCCGATACCGGGACAAGAAAGCCGGAATACTGATTTGATAGTTGAATACGGTGCAGGATGGAAGGCGATTAATCTAGCCAATCTTTCTTTCAAGTTGCGTAAAATACTCGAAACACCCGACCTCCTTTCTCAAGCATGTCAAAACACTCGACATCTAGCTCGCCCAGATGCGGCTCAGACAATTTTGAAAGACGTGTATAGGTTTATTCGACAGCAAGGAGTGAAAAAATGAAAACCACCATTAATTCAATTTCTTTGAATGTAATCGAGCGTGGATTACCAATCGGCATACCTGTACTATTTATTCATGGTTTCCCGTTTAGTCATGAAATGTGGAATCTGCAAATGCATGCACTTCCACAAAACGTTCGCGCAATCGCATATGATGTTCGCGGGCATGGTTTAAGCGATGTTGGTGATGGACAATATACAATAGAACTTTTTGTTGACGATCTTATTGGTTTGCTAGATCACCTCGGTATCTCTAAGGCAATTCTTTGTGGGCTTTCAATGGGAGGATATATTGCACTTCGCGCAATGGAACGTTTTCCCCAAAGAATTGCAGGGCTTATTCTATGCGATACAAAAAGCGAAGCAGATACTGATATCGCAAAAATTAATCGATCTGCTACTCTAAGCCTCATCAAACGATCAGGCGTTCAATCATTTACTGACGATTTCCTTAAACGAATTTTTTGGAATAATACATTTGAAAATAATCCTCAGGCAATTCAATTCATCCGAAATATTATCGAAGCTAACTCTCCATTAGGTATTTGTGGTACACTATTGGCACTTGCATCGCGGACGGATACAACTGCATTGCTTCCATCAATTAATATCCCAACGTGTATTATTGTTGGTGAGCAAGATACTTTAACACCACCTTCTACATCGCAAAAAATGCATGAATTAATATCAGACTCAGAATATCACATCATACCTAAAGCTGCACATATGAGCAATATAGAGAATCCGTCGATATTTAATGAAATCCTTCTCGCATTCTTGAAAAAACACTGGTAACGACACGATTAAAAGAATTTTTCATCCAAATTAACCGTGTTATCCTTTTTTCTTTCACCTGTGAATTTTTCCTTTTAACTTATCTTATGTCAATTCGTCAACTTCAGTTGAAAATAATCTCTTGCAATAAATGTCCTCGGTTAGTTCGTTGGAGAGAAAAAATTGCACAACAGAAGGTCCGTCGTTTTGCTAATGAGGAATATTGGGGGAAGCCAATTCCAAGCTTTGGTGATCCGAAAGGCCAATTATTACTAATCGGTTTGGCACCTGCGGCTCACGGTGGAAATCGAACGGGTCGAATTTTCACAGGCGATCGTAGCGGGGATTGGCTCTATCGAGCACTTTATAAAGCCGGATTTGCTAGTCAGCCAATTTCAATAAATCGAAATGACGGTTTGAAATTAACGAATTGTTATATTTCAGCAGCTTGCAGGTGTGCACCTCCACAGAACAAGCTTCTACCCAGTGAAATTTCCAATTGTAGACCTTATATTTTAGAGGAATTCAGGTTACTCAAACACATTCGAGTAATTATTGGTTTAGGTAAAATTGGATTTGACACTATAATTGCGAGTCTCGAGAAGCTAAATCATCTTACACTCATACCAAAACCATCCTTCAGTCATGGGTGCGAATACCATATCCAAAAAGGATTAACAATTATAGGCTCTTATCATCCAAGTCAACAAAATACTTTTACCGGAAAGCTTACTGAAGCAATGTTTGATTCAATATTTCGACGTGCACGAAAACTACTGGAGAGATAATGAAAACTGTGCTCAAAGACCATACGGCGCTTCTCGTACTCATTACAATATTCTTTATTATCGGTTTACTACGCTTGAATGATCTTTCATTATATACTGATTGCACACGATATCTTATATGGGGAACATCTGTCGCGCAAGGCAAAGGATTTGTCGACGATACACAGCCAGAACCTGAATATTATATTGTCAATGCCCCATTTTTTTCGATCGTTCTTACACCTGTATTGCTCTTCTTTCCACTTTCATTGTCGGCCGCAAAAGTATGGACATTGCTCTGGGGAGTGCTCGCACTTATACTTTTCTATCGTTGGATAAGAAGTGTAATAAGCCAATCTGCTGCAATTGCCGTAACAATTTTTCTTGCGCTGAATCCTCTGACTCTCGTGCTCTCCACTGAAGTTCTATCAGAAGCTCCTTTTCTTTGTGCAATTCTCGGAATATTTATCTTGATAGAACGAATGCACCAGCAAACTCCGGCACTTAAAGAAAAGATATTACTTATTGTCATCCTATCAATAATCATCCTTCTTCGAGAGGTAGGTGCAGCGCTAATTTGTGCGGTTATCCTGTACTTTATCATTTCCAGGAAGTGGAAGATTGCTTGTTCCATTTTGTTATGTGCTTGCGTTCTCTTCGCACTTTGGACATATCGGAATCTTGTTATTGTAGGAGTTCCGGAGACTTCTCAGAATCCCAATCTTGCCTTCATCTTTCAACATTTTGTAACTTCACCGAATACCTCAGTGTTTGAAGAAATGTTACAGAGAGGCATTATTAATTTCCGTGCATATGCACTTGGTCTCGGTGGAATGTTACTGTATAGATTTCCACTTAATCTTCTTATTGAACCAACACAGGTTTTCGCTTCGATCGCAGCACTTATGAATAAAATCCAATCCTATAGTTTTATTCTCTTTTTGCCACTTATTCTCATAGGAGCCTTTTTTGATTTTACTCGTTCAAGAACCGCGCTTCTCCGAGGACTATTCATTCTATTCTATCTTGTAATTCTCATATTCTATCCTGTTCAGGATGTTCGGTTCCTTTTTGTTCTTATTCCTTGTTCGCTATTCTACCTTGCACTTGCTATAGAGTGGATCAGGAATCGCCTTCAATTAACTCTGGCACTACAAAGAATACTCATCACGCTATCAGTGACTATTTTCATTTTACCTAATCTGATCTGTATCTATGAGATTCTACGAACAAACATATCGTATAACCAAGATCGGAGAAGCTTTACAGATCAAAATCGTTCAAAAACTTTTCGTGCAACATATTTTTCAACTCCCTGGAGTGTCATAGGAGATTGGATAGATAAAAACATACCTCCAGAAGCCATTTTAGCAAGCCCGGATAAAGAGATTGTACCTTTTGCTCCAAAACAAAAATTTGTCGAGCTTAACAGAACAGTCCCCTTACCGATGTTCGAGGCTACACTCCGCGATAACGCAGTCGAATATCTCTTTGCCCCCACAGTCGTTGATAACTTTACTGAATATCAATCAATGATAAACGAGTCAAAAAGATTTCGATTTGAGCAAATTGGTGATTCTGGAATATCATGTATTTATCGTATTGTATCGCGCCTGGAAAAACCGTCAAAGGATTCTGCTCAATCAATATTAGATCTCGACAATACTTTACAATTATATACTTTTGGACGCCACTCCCTAAAAAATGAACAATACAATATTGCCTTAGAAGCATTCAACAAGTTACTAGCTCGGTATCCACGTTTTACAGAATTTATTTTCCAGCGATTTCTAGTTTATTCATTTCTACGCGATTCAACGAATGCAATTCGCATGATGCAGGATATATATACTTCGCCTACCACTATGTCGTACGTATCCCCCGCTCAAATTCATATCCACGCAATGAATCTATTCCTGAATGCACAAACACTTAGCGATTCAATAGCGCAAGCCGAACAACTTCTCAATGTTGCCCGATTATATTGGAATCTCGGTTTTCCTAGACAAGCTTATCATACAGTTCAACTAGCATTGAAGATAGATCCAACCTTCTTTGTTGGACTATTATGGGCATGGAATTACGGTATGCAGATTGGTGATACAGTGAGTGCAAAAAGTTATCTTCAGAAGTTAGTACAGATCGACCAGGAAAATCCCATCGTCAGAAGCTTTAGAAGAATGTCGTTTCTTCAAGACACACTTCGGAGAACAATTGGGCAACAAAAACGTTCCGAGCTACGTTTAGCCATCTCACAGGAATACAGTGCTATCGATCTTTCGGATGAGGCACTCGACGAAGCTCAACGCGCGATTGGCGAGCATCCAACAAATAAACATGCATTAGTTTATCTTGCTGAGTTATTCACAAAAAGACAAAAACCGCTTGCGACAAAGAGCATACTTCAACGAATAGCGAAGCTCGAGAAAGAACCATAAACTTAGAGAAATTTTATGATGTTTGACCTTCTGTCTTCCTTCTCCTATATTATCGTGGAGCTGTGTAGAACTATTCACCAATCATAACAAAGAGTAAATATGAGTGAAACAAAATTATCTGTCGGTTATACATCTGTAATCCCTGCAGAATCCTTTCGACGTCTTCGCCGAACTCGCATGACTGAAGCATTACGTTCTATGGTACGAGAGACTGAACTCTCAGCCAACGATTTTATATATCCGTTATTTGTAGTACCTGGGACCAAATTCCGCAAGGAGGTTAAGTCCATGCCAGGGATTTACCAACTTTCTATTGATGAACTTGTTAGAGAATGTATCGATGTGAAAACAATTGGTATACCAGCAGTAATCCTTTTTGGAATTCCTGAGCATAAAGATGAAGTCGGTAGCGGTGCTTATGATGATCATGGAATTGTCCAATCAGCGGTGCGAGCTTTGAAGAAGGAAATTCCAGATTTGGTTGTGATTACTGATGTATGCCTTTGTGAATATACTTCACATGGCCATTGTGGTATTGTTCATGGAAATGAGATTTTGAATGATGCCTCGATTGAACTTTTAGCAAAAGAAGCGTTATCCCATGCACAAGCAGGGGCAGACATAATTGCACCATCCGATATGTTTGATGGTAGAGTACGTGCTATCCGAAATATTCTCGATTCACATCAATTTATAAACATCCCCGTCATGTCCTACGCAGCAAAATATGCCTCGGGTTTCTATGGTCCATTTCGTGATGCTGCTGAGAGTACTCCGAAATTTGGCGATCGTCGTTCTCATCAAATGGATCCGGCAAACAGTGATGAAGCCCTCCACGAAGTAGAACAGGATATTATTGAAGGGGCAGATATTGTAATGGTAAAGCCAGCGTTATCGTATCTCGATGTGATACGTAAAGTAAAGGATAAATTCCATATGCCGACCGCGGCATACAATGTAAGCGGCGAATATTCGATGATCAAAGCGGCAGGCCGTAACGGATGGATCGATGAACAACGCGTGATGATGGAGGTTCTTACAAGTATCAAGCGAGCTGGTGCAGATATGATTCTATCATACTTTGCAAAAGATGCAGTTAAGCTGTTAAATTCTAGACATTAGGCTACACAATTTTGATGATTTAGCAATAAGTTGTGTACAACATATAAGGATATTGAACAATGAAACCAGGTCTACTTCGAAGGAAATTTCGAAACAAAAAGTCTTCTAAACTTTTTCAGAAGGCACAAACCTTAATACCTGGTGGTGTGAACTCACCTGTCCGAGCTTTCAAATCTGTTGGATTAACGCCGCTATTTATCAAACGTGCTAGTGCCGCTTTTGTTTGGGATGAAGATCGAAACAAATACATAGATTATGTCGGATCCTGGGGACCGATGATACTTGGTCATGCGAATCCAGCAATTATTAAAGCAATCCGTGAAGTAGCAAAACGTGGAACAAGTTTCGGTGCTCCAACTAATTTGGAAGTCAAGATTGCAGAACTAATTACAAAAAGTATCCTATCGATAGAAATGGTTCGTATGGTGAATTCCGGAACCGAAGCTACAATGAGTGCGATTCGACTTGCACGCGCATATACCGGAAGAGATAAAATCATCAAATTTGAAGGTTGCTACCATGGACATGGAGATTCATTTCTAATAAAAGCCGGATCAGGTGCCCTTACGTTGGGTGTCCCTGATAGTCCTGGTGTTCCGACCAATATCGCTATTAATACCATTACAGCCAGGTACAATGACTTGGATTCCATTCGAATGTGTTTTGAACAAAACCATAATCAAGTTGCAGCAGTTATAGTTGAACCAATTGTAGGTAATATGGGGTGCGTACCTCCGGTTCAGGGATTCCTTCACGGTTTAAGAACTCTTTGTGATCAATATAAAGCACTGCTAATTTTTGATGAAGTTATGACAGGTTTTCGCGTTGCACTTGGGGGTGCTCAGTCACTCTATGATATTAAGCCAGATCTGACGACGTTAGGAAAAATCATAGGTGGTGGACTCCCCGTCGGAGCATATGGTGGAAAGAAAGAAATCATGCAAATGGTCGCCCCCTTAGGATCGATGTATCAGGCAGGTACTCTTTCTGGTAATCCATTAGCAATGATAGCTGGATTCACACTTTTGCGCATTCTTAATGCCAATAAAATGATTTATAAACAACTTGAACAACGATCAGCACATCTCGAACAAGGATTACGTGATAACCTCAATAAACTCGGCCTCGGTTACACAATCAATCGAGCAGGTTCAATGTTTACGTTATTCTTTACGTCAAAACCAGTAACTGATTATGAATCTGCTCGAACTTCAGACACCTCCAAATTTTCTAACTATTTCAAAGCAATGCTTGAGCAGGGAATATATTTACCTCCCTCTCAATTCGAAGCGGCCTTCATCTCTACAGCTCACTCTGAGCGTATTATCGAGAAGACTATCAAAGCAAGCTATCAAGCTTTACAAGCATAGATTTTCAAAAAAGCGAACCCAAAAGTTTCAAATAAAAAAGCTCCAGCAACTTTCGATACTGGAGCTTTCCTATTAGATCATGATATAAGTTTTAAAGAATAGTCACTGGGAATGAAACGATACGTTCCTCTACGCCGGGTGAATTTATGGTAAGTGTTACAGTTATTTGACCACCAGCAAAATTTGTTGTGGAATTATCAACTATCCTAAATACAAAATTTGTAACACGATTTCCTGGGTACCGAGCATATGCAGCGTTAGGAACCGCAAATGGACGAGTTGTTGTAAAATCGCCTGAACAGTCAAACGCAAGTCCTGTGACGCTTGTTGGCCAAGAAATACTGACACTTATTGTCGTTCCATCGCAAAGTGGATTTCCATTGACATCTTTTACTACTAATCCAATGGTATCTGACGCTCCAAAACTTGACATGCTGATAGAAGGATAAACATATGGGCCCAGGCCTTTTAGATTCCAAACGATCGGACCTTTATTCCAAATCACCAAAACACTATCTGCAATGGTTTTTCCATTCTTTCCTTGAGTTTGTGCATAGACCCAATGTCCACCTATTCGACCGCTGAGTGCTGTATTATCATAATATGGTAATACACTTGGCCTTGGATTTACAGTAAGAAGATTGACCGATGCAAGGCCACTGATATCTGTATAAGCACGGAAGTCTTGATTTCCTGTCTGAATAATTCCAGCTTGAGTATGGAAATATACTGCAGTTCCAGTTGGTACGGGGTTACTAAATGTATCACCTACAGCAACAGTAAAGCGTGGATAAGGCGCATACATATAATCCATACTCGGGAATACCCATCTACTTGGCAGAATAGTGAAGTGATTTTGATCCGGGAATCCTGCGTGTACAGTAATCCTAACCGGTTGTGAACTAATTATTTTAGGTCCAGGGAGCGCTATTTGTGCAACAAGTTCAATAACTCCTGCTTGTGTTCCACTAACAATTGAAGCATGGAGTCTTCCTTGTGTGTCGGTACTATCAGCAGATGGAATAACCTTCGGTGCAGTTCCCCCGCCAACATTGACGTTCGGGAAGAAATTAACAGCAAATGTTGCTCCATATCTCGGTGTTGATTCAACTGGGAAACCTAGTGAATCTCTCACTTCGTATGTAACGACAGCATTTTCTAATGCTCCAACACCAGCTATATAAATATCACTTGCAGATGTGCTTATATATGCGATTTGAGCGGCTTTTTTAACTTCGGGTGATGGTGGCATAATGGCTGAAGGTGCGAGCAGAATTCCATGGAAATCTCTTCTTGTTGTACCATTAACACCATTTACCGAAATACTTACATCAAATGCACCTCCTGATCCAGAAGATGGCCTTGCATCAGCAAACCGAACTCTGAAAATCGTTTGGTTTGTATCTGTAGTTCCTGTAGTTGTGAAATTATAATAGTTACTTAATACAATTTCAGTTGAAGCAGCACCACTGACAGAAACAGTTACTTGATTACTCGCAGCTAAAGGATTCCGATTTATATCTGCAATTTTATAATCAACATCTACCCAGCCTGCATCATATACAATTATAGTATCGGAAGATGGAAGATTTTGTGTGGTAATAATTGGTGCTCCCGAGAACAGATAGGGAACAGTCTTTTGTAAAATCGCACCATTATTTCCTTGTACTTTGGCAACAACATATCCCCAACCAATACCGCCAAGAGCAGGTGTATTTGGTACAGCACCTCCATAGAGATTGACAGTCGCCGAACCATCTGTAGCGGTAGAAGCTTACGGATCAACCATGCCACCACTTGTTGTAAATTTCACTGTAGTACCGGATAAAACTGGATTGCCTAAGGTATCGCCAACTTGAATATTTATAGTTCCAACCGCTCTGCCAATTTGTGACAAACCAGCGAGATTAGTTAATGCAAGGTTTGCATTGAAATTCGACCATGCAGGACCAGAAATTCTCACCGCTTCGGGTAACGATTGAATTGTTTTCATTCGGGCGGTGACGGTTGGTGTACCATATTTAATTCCGGAATATAGTTTTGTCGTTGCTTGGCCATTTGCATCGCTAAATGCCCATGAAGGAATTAGATATGAACCTCCGGACGTATCAGATAATGTGAAAAACACAGTATCACTCTGGGCCGCGCCTATCGACCTACCGCTAGCATCAACCACCTGGAAAGTAATATCGGATGTATATTCACCACCAGTTCCACGAGCCGCAATCAGATTTTTACTAACATTTGCCGTTAGAATTTTTGCTGGTGCTGTAGGCGCAATAACTGTAGCCGATCTAAGATTTCCGATAATAGTTTTCGAAACAGTTCCAGATGGACCTGTAATTGATATCGTAGCAGTGAATGCACCACTTGGCCCACCATCTGGTGTATTGTCAGATAGTCGTAAGCTATAAGTTTCGGGTGTAAGTTTATTATCCGGAGTATTACCAGAAATTACACCATTGAGACTGATACTACTTGAAGCCAGGCCTGATAATGTTACTACGAATGAATTTCCACCCGCTACAGCATTATTATTGGTATCAGCGAAGGAAAATGTGATATCTTGATAACCACCATCATTAACCGAAATGGAATCTGTTGATGTTATTATTCTTGGTTTACCACTAAATAGGAACGGTAAGCTATCCTTAACTACGACTCCATTCATACCCATTGTCCATGCTCGTACGTAACCATAACCTGTAGGTACCAGGTATGTTGGAGGTGGATTTCCACCGTAGAATGTCACACTTGCAGATCCGTTTGAAGTAGCTGCCTGTGCCTGTATAACACCTGCATCAGAATTGAAATACAATGCAGTTCCATTTTGAACTGGATTGCTAAATGTATCTCCAACTAAAACTGTCAGCAAGCCAACGGAATTTGTCGTAACCATACCCGGGAAGTTTGCAAATGTTCCATTTGATCCCCATCGCAGTGTAAAATGTCTTTGATCAGGTAAACCACTATTAATTGTAATAAATGCTGGGGAAGATGTAATCGTTCTTGATCCGACAGTTGCCGAAGCTTTAACCTGAACAACACCGGGTTTTGTTCCAGAATTGAATGTCGTCGTTACCTGACCCTGATCATTTGTGGCTACTGATGTAGGATACAGGAATTCTCCTCCATTCAACGGAATACCTGCAAATGAAAATTGTACTATAACAGCTCTGTCTGGAGTAATAACATTTCCAGACGAGTCCTTAACTTGCCAGATTAATTGTGTAGTCTCTGTTGCTCCTGTTCCACGAATAGACGTTGTTGTATTACTTAAAGGTAACAGTGTAATACTCGATGCATACCCCGAAGTCGCCGCACCTACTCTACCATATATTATTTTTGATGTGCTTCCTGACCATCCACTTACAGTCATTCTCAACGTGAAAGTTCCACTTATTCCACCATTAGGAGTTGCATCTGATATCCTCATAGAATACTGTCCTGGCGTTATCCTATTTGCTGGAGAGAGGAAAGGAACTGAACCATCACCCTCAAGTTTCAGAGTACTTGCAGCAGCACCTTCAATAGTTACTGATATTTGATTTCCACCAGCTAATGCTTTGTTGTTCACATCAAAAATTGAATATGGCAGAACAACCGATCCACCATCTGAGACCGAGACCGAATCAACACCAAATGTGGATATTACTGGAGAGCCAGTGAAGAGATACTTTACGCTATCCTTTACAACAACTCCTCCTTCACCAACTGTACGTACTCTTACATATCCATATCCCAAAGTTGGATCGCTTGGCACAGGATTTCCGCCGTACAGATTTACTGTAGCTCGTCCATCAGCGTCTGTTAATGCACTTGGTTGAATAACGCCTCCAGATGTAGAAAAGTACAGCGCGGTCCCAGGTTGAACCGGATTACCATACATATCACCTGCCAGTACTGATACAGAAGCGAGTTGTGCGGTCGTAACGATGCCAGGGACATTAATTAAAGTATCCTGTGTAGTCCAACGAAGAGTAAAATGTGCTTGGTTGGGTAATCCACCCTGGATTGTAATACTGACTGGCGAAGAAGTAATTGTTCGCGCATTCACGATTGTTGTCGCCTGAACCTGTACTACTCCTGGAATTGTTCCAGAATTGAATGTAGTTGTTGCTTGTCCGTTTCCATCCGTCGTTACGGAAGTCGGATTCATAAATTCGCCACCGCCTGGACCGCCGTTGATTGTGAATTGCACAACACATGAACGTGTGCTTGAGATAGGATTACCAAGCGAGTCTTTCACTTGCCAAACGAGAGTTGATACTTCTGATGCACCTGTGCCTCTAACTGAAGTGGTTGAACTACTCTTTGATAATAAGTTAATACTTGAGGCATAACCAGAAACTAAACCTGCCTGAGATTGTATTGTCCCAGTGATCGTATTTGAGTATGTTCCATATTGCCCAGAAACTGTTATGACTGCTCGAAATGCACCACCTACACCACCTGGAGTATTTACCAGTTGGAAGCGGCAAAGTTGAGATGTGTCACTCATCGAGCTGATATCTCGAATCACCGAAATATTTTTTACTTCGATGTTTAGCGATCCGCTATCGCCTTCGGTTGTTACAGCTATCGAGTAATCCTCTGAAACAGGTCGCCAGTTAGCATCTCGTACCTTGAAATACACATCTGCCGTTGCACCATCTGCAATCGGTGTACTTAATGGAGTTGTTGGAACACCGCTTGAATTCGTGAATAGAATTGATGTAGGCGGTCCAGAGAACATAAACGGAAGTGAGTCGATTATCGTTGCCCCATTATTACCAAGAACCGAAGCATAAACATACCCATATCCTTTACCACCCAATGCCGGTGTATTTGGAGCTGCTCCTCCATAAATTTTTGCTATTGCTGATCCCTTATCAACATTGACCGGATTATCAATAATTCCACCCGTCGAACGGAATGATACAAGCGTACCGCTTGGTACAGGAATATTCACTGAATCCATAACCTGAGCTATAATAGTACCAACTGAGGTTGATGGTAAAACACCGAGTCCAGGTATATTCTTCTTCGGCATATTTAGCGTGAAGTTTGCAGGATAAGGTCCAGAAACTGTAATATCCGTAGGTGAAGATGAAATTGTTGTACTGCTGTTCTTTGGAACAAATGACGCTACAACTTGATATTTTCCGTATTTTCTACCTGCATATAGTGTTGTTGTGGCTTCACCATTCGCATCGGTTTTAACTCTCGAAGGGAAAATATACGTTCCACCAGTAGTATCCAAGATCGCAAAATCGACGTATACCCAATTGTTTGCGTCGATCTGTATACCATTTCGATCAGTAACTCTAAATGTGACTTGAGATGTTGAAGTTGATATGGGTCCGCTTCCACTGACGCCTAAAATTGTCGCTGACGCCGTTATAAAAGACACCTTTTCTGCTTGAACTGGAGGTAATAAAGTACCATCTAGGACTTCAATCACAGTACCAGATTCACCCGTTATGCGGAAAGTGACTTTAAAACTTCACTGGGTGCCGGCTCCGGGTAATTTATCATTGATTGTCACGCGGAAATGAGTCATAGAAGAGTCCTGTGTATCTTCAAATGCAGATATGCTAATATCACCTGTTGCCTCTAGCTCCTGTCCTACATTCCCTGTAACGGTTACACTGAGCGAATTCGCGCTTGAAATAGGATTTCCATTTTTATCCTGAACATCAAAATCCAGATTAATAGATCCACCATCAACTATAGGAGAA